>ERZ831634.828-NODE-828-length-36661-cov-4.617904_pt1 | contig 36661 bp, 27 predicted proteins | sample MGYA00519953_ERZ831634 | MGnify/ENA primary metagenome ERZ831634 (study PRJEB31850, sample SAMEA3708718) | human gut metagenome | biome: human gut; feature: human-associated habitat; material: faeces | place: China | collected 2014 ... | reverse complement strand
AGACCCCCAAATATTTAGAGCGAAGGTCTGACCCCCACAAAAATTAAAGACCCATATTATTTCTGATATTCTTTTTTCTATGAAAAAGAGCTGTAACGCTCAAGAATTCGTTACAGCCTTTCACAAGTATTTTCTAATTTTACTATTCTTATTCTGCTTAATTTCTTCGACAGTTCCCGTCGCAATGATCTCTCCACCAAGTTGACCGCCCTCAGGTCCCATATCAATAATATAATCAGAATTTCTAATAACATCTAAGTCATGTTCAATCACAATAATAGTCGCTTTTTGATTAATTAATGTATCAAATACACGAAGTAGTGTTTCTACATCTAATGGATGTAATCCAATAGAAGGTTCATCAAAGATAAAGATGCTTCCATCTTGTACTTTTCCTATTTCTGATGCCAGTTTTAATCTTTGTGCTTCTCCACCAGATAAGGCAGGTGTTGCTTCACCAAGAGTCAAATAACCAATTCCTAAATCCACTAGAACCTGTAGTTTCTCTTTAATCTTCTTACTTTCTTTAAATACATCTAACGCTTCTAAGATAGTAAGAGACATCACATCCTTAATAGAATAACCATGGTACATTATAGAATCCACATCATTGCTGTAACGTGTACCATCACAATGTTCACAAGTCATTTCTATATCTGGAAGAAACTGTATATCCATAGAAATAGTACCAGTACCTTCACATACAGGACATCTTAACTTACCTGTATTATAAGAAAAATCACCTGCGCTATATTGATCACTTAATCTTCCATACAATCTTCTTAAATGATCAAATACACCAGAATAAGTTGCAACAGTACTTCTGACATTATTTCCAATAGGGGACGCATCAATTAAATCAACCTTATTGACCCATGATGCATCCAATTCTTTTATATGTTGAGGAAGTGTTTCATGATTTAATGAAGCCTTTATGGCAGGATATAAAGACTCAAGAATCAATGTTGTCTTACCACTTCCAGACATACCAGTAATTGTAGTAAGAACTCCTTTAGGAATAGAAATATCAAGTGGTTTGACAGTATGTATTGTATCTGTTTTAAGTCTTAAAAAGTCTTCATTAAAAATTTCTTTCTTATTTCTTACAAGAGTTTGATGTAAATCATTGAGATAAGGTCCAATGATAGAATTCTTATCCTGAATGATTTCATCAATAGTACCCTGACTAATTATAGAACCACCATTCTTACCTGCTTCAGGCCCTATTTCAATCATATAATCCGCTTCCTTAAGAATTCTTGTATCATGATCGACCAAAACAATAGAGTTACCATCCTTGATCAACTCTTTCATAATCGCAATCAAGCCATCTACATTGTCTGGATGTAATCCAATAGAAGGTTCATCAAGAACATAAAGAACACCTGTTGTTCTATTTTTTACAGTACGTGCAAGCTGTACTCTTTGTAGTTCACCTGTTGATAATGTAGAAGAAGCACGATCAAGAGTCAGATAACCGAGTCCTAAAGACAGTAATGCATTCGCATTAATCGTGAATTCTTCAAGAATAGTAGAACCCATTTCTTTCACATCATCATTAAGGGTATTGATTACCTGTGGAAGCCATGCAGCTAAATCCTTTAAACTCATCGCACATACTTCAGTTAAAGTCTTCCCACCTAGTAATGTAGAATTTGCACGTGTATTAATACGAGAACCATGACAAGTCGGGCATGTCTCTTCCTTAAGGAATTTACTGACACGCTTCATATTCTTTTCATTCTTAACCTTCTTTAATGCATTCAAGACAGTCGCTTTGGCACTATAGTAAGTAAAATCTAATTCTCCTGCATCCACGCTCTCTTTATTCTTAGGACGATAGAAAATATGTTTTTTTACCATTGGTCCATCATATACAATATGCTTCTCTTCTTCTGTTAATTCTTCAAAAGGAACATCAGTACGCACACCCATAGCACGACAGACATCTTTCATTAATGACCACATGAGTGTATTCCATGGCGCCACAGCCCCTTCATCAATAGTTAGATGAGGATCAGGAATCAAAGAATCAATATTAATTGTCTGTACAATACCAGTGCCCTGACAATCAGGACATGCGCCTTGTGAATTAAAGGCATACTCCTGAGCACTTAAGCCATTAAATCTTTCGTGGCAGATTGGACACTCAATCATTTCACCTCTCGCTACATTTATACTCGCAGGTACTCTATGTCCGTTAGGACATAAATAATCTCCACAACGTGAAAATAATAAGCGAATAGAATTCAATAATTCTGTCTGTGTTCCAAAGGTAGAACGAATGCCAGGTATATTAGGTCTTTGATGTAATGCTAGAGTACTAGGAACATATTTGATAGAATCTACTTTGGCTTTTTCTCCTTGAGAGATTCGTCTTCTTGTATAAGTAGATAATGCTTCTAGATATCTTCTTGAACCTTCAGCATAAATGACTCCTAATGCTAAAGAAGACTTACCACTTCCTGATACACCAGAAATAGCTACAATCTTATTTAAAGGAATATCAACGTCGATATTTTTTAAATTATGAACCTTTGCGCCTCTTATTTCCATATGATCAATCATACAAAATCCTCCACGTAATATAAAAAACTAGCTATCTCTAGCTAGTTCATCTTAATTAATGGTGCGGCCGATGAGATTTGAACTCACACAGACGTACGTCCACAAGTCCCTCAAACTTGCGTGTCTACCATTCCACCACGGCCGCAACTTTGTGCAACTCAAATTATACTTGAGTTGCACATAGAATTCAACTATTTTTTAAGAAGATTATAGAGAGACTGAGCATAGATAGCAGCTGCAGTTAATAAATCATCTAATGAAATTAATTCATTTTCTTCATGCATATGATGGTTTTTACCAGGGAATTCACAACCAAAAGCAACACAGTTAGGCATTTCCTTTGCATAAGTTCCACCACCAATAGTCTGAGGACCATGTTCATGATCATTTGTGAACTGTACATATGATTCATGAAGCTTCTGAACTAATTCACTATTAGGATCTACATATAATGCAGGACCAATATCATGTTCTTCACTAAAGCCATACTTATTAACAGCTTCATCTACATTCTTAACAAGTTCATCATTGTCTGAGTCATGAGGAAGACGTAAATCAAGAGTTAATGAACCTTCATTATTTTCATAATCTAAGATACCAAGGTTAACAGTTAAAGCACCCATTTCACCAGTAAATGCGACATTGAACTTTTCACCTAAATAATCATTATATGAATATTCATCAACGAATTTTGCGTAGCTATTATCAGTTACACTTGCAATATAATGACATAGGTTACTTGCGGCATTATTACCTAACTGAGGCTGAGATGCATGGGCACTCTTACCTTTTAAGAATAAGTGTGTGTTACCATCTACAACTTCTAAAGAACCCTTGAAGTTATTTTCTTTTAAGAATGCATTATATGATTCTTCATAGTCAGTACCCTTTAATACAGCTTTAGCCTGATCTGGTACGATATTCACTACACGTCCTGAATGAATAGAAATCACCTTATCATCATCAGTTTTACCCTTGATGATGAAATGACAGTTACCTTTTTCACCATATACTACAGGGAAATCAGCATCTGGAGTAAATCCCATCTTTGGATATGGACGATGCTGGAAATAGTAATGCATACAGCGAGAACCATTTTCTTCATTACATCCAAAGATAATACGAACCTTCATTCTCTTTTCAAAATCAAGTTCATTAACAATCTTAGCAGCATAATAAGCAGCAATTAAAGGCCCCTTATCATCAGCAACACCACGACCATAAAGTGTATCTCCATCAAGAGTCATATCATATTCTGGATAATCCCATTCCTGACCTTCAGTAGGTACAACATCTAAGTGTCCAAGAATACCAAAACATTCTTCTCCTTCACCAATGTCAATAGAACCAGCATATCCATCACAATCATCAGTGACGAATCCATCTCTCTTACCAATAGAAAGCATTAAATCAAGCGCTTTACGGTTGTTTTCACCAAATGGCTGATTTTCTTTCGCAGTAGATTCATCAAGAGTTGAAGGAATTAGACATAAGTCCTTTAAATCTTTCAGCATTTCATCTTTATGCTTTAATACTTCTTCTTTAAAATCGATCATTTTATTCACCTCATTGACTATTATATACAATTTTTTAAGTATTTGAAACACACATACTGCACCTTTTTGTAACGTTCGTTCAAGAGTTGTGCTAATATAGTAAAAAGGGGGGCAAAAGAATATGGAGAATAAGGACATACAATTTCATATTACAGTAAAAGGTATTGTGATTTATGAAGGTAAGACATTGATTCTAAAGCGTGTCAGACCTTCATCAGATGGACTTGGTTATTGGGAATTACCAGGTGGTGGATTAGAATATGGGGAAGATCCTCACCAGGCGTTAGTAAGAGAATTAAAGGAAGAAACAGGACTAGATATTGAAATCATTAAACCTGTTTACACATTTACGGCTATTAGACCACATTATCAGACAGTAGGTATTGGTTTCTTGTGTATTCCTACAAATGATAAAGTAAAGATCTCATTTGAGCATACAGATTATAAGTTTGTGGATGAAGATGAACTAGAGAAGACACTTGATCCACATATCTTTAATGATATTAAGAAAACAATCGAAGAATATAATCAAATACGAGAATACGAAGAACTAAAAAGAGAAGCAAATTAAACGCTTCTCTTATTTCATATAGATCTTTTTAACTTCACAGATATACATTGTATGGAAATCCTTGTTAGGATAATTCTTATCCACAAGTGTTTCATCTAAGAAACATTCAGGCTTAATTGTATCTTCATAGAGTTTCTTTCCAACAATGACAATGTCTGCTTCTTCAAAAGATGGAAGACCTTCAATAAATGTAGGTGTTAAATCAGTCTTTGCAATCTTATCTCCATCACGTCCAGATTCTCTACCTAATACTGTTAAGTCTTTCATATGTTCTCCATTAAAGAATGAAAGAGTCATATTTTCATTGGAATCTATGAATTCCTTTGTATAGCGCTGTGGTCTTACAAAGCAAGTCATCACTGGCTTATTCCATAATGTACCCATCTCTCCCCATGAAATAGTCATAGTATTAAATGCGTCTTTATTACCTGCACTAAGTAGTGCCCATTCCTTGTTCAATTTATTGAATATTTCTAAATCAAATGTCTTTATATCTACTTCTTTAAACATAGTCATTACCTCCGATTTTATATTATAAACATATGACAATATTTAATCAAATTTGTGCTTGTCAAACTATAGGTTATTTGATAAACTACAACTGTATTATACGACTGACGGAAGTGGAATTAACCACATGGAGTATAATTTCTTGAAGAGCCGACCGTCTGGGCAACGTCCTGGACTTAGTAGGCTCTTTTTTTGTTTTTTCAAAAAAAAAGAAAGCATGCAGGTACTGGATTAGTATATAATTGTTTTGAAAGAAAATAACCTGAAAGAGAGGAAAAACAAAAAAATGTTAACAGACGTAGAAATTGCACAGAGTACAGTCATGGAGCCAATTAAGAATGTGGCAGAAAAGATTGGACTTACTGAAGATGATTTAGAATTATATGGTAAATATAAAGCAAAAATCTCTTTAGAAACTATCAAGAAAGTTGAAAATAATCCAGATGGTAAATTAATTCTTGTAACTGCAATTAACCCAACACCTGCAGGTGAAGGTAAGACAACTACAATGATTGGTTTATCACAGGCATTACATCAGTTAGGTAAGAAATCTGTAGTCGCAATGCGTGAACCAAGCTTAGGTCCTTGCTTTGGCATTAAAGGTGGTGCAGCTGGTGGAGGATATGCCCAGGTTGTTCCTATGGAAGATATCAACCTTCATTTTACAGGTGATATTCATGCCATCACTTCAGCAAATAACTTGATTGCGGCAATGCTTGATAACTCTATTCAGCAGGGTAACCCTTTGAATATTGATACTAGACAGATTGTATGGAAGAGAGTTGTTGACTTAAACGATCGTGCTTTAAGACATATTGTTGTTGGTTTAGGCGGTAAACCAAATGGTGTTCCTCGTGAAGATGGTTTTGATATTAGTGTTGCAAGTGAAGTGATGGGTATCTTATGTTTATCTACTTCTCTTGAAGATTTAAAGGCAAGAGCAGCAAGAATGATTGTTGCTTATAATTATGATGGTGAACCAGTCACTGTTGATGATATTCATGCAACTGGCGCTGTGACTTTATTATTAAAGGATGCCATCAAGCCTAACCTTGTACAGACTTTAGATCATACTCCAGTATTTGTACATGGTGGTCCATTTGCCAATATCGCTCATGGATGTAACTCAGTTATGGCTACAAAGCTTGCTATGAAGCTTGGTGATTATGCTATTACTGAAGCAGGATTTGGTGCTGATTTAGGTGCTGAAAAGTTCTTAGATATCAAGTGTCGTCAGGCTGGATTAAATCCAGATGCAGTTGTCATTGTTGCGACTGTTCGTGCATTAAAGATGCATGGTGGTGTCAATAAGAAGGAATTAGGTACTGAAAACCTTGAAGCATTAAAGAAGGGTATTGGTAACTTAACTAAACATATTGAAAATATCAAGAAGTTTGGTTTACCTTGTATCGTTGCTATTAATGCCTTCCCTACAGATACAGAAGCTGAATTAAAGCTATTAGATGATATGTGTAAGGAATTAAATGTTGAAGTATCTATTTCTGAAGTATGGGCTAAGGGTGGCGAAGGAGGCATTGATCTTGCTAACAAGCTATTAAATATCCTTGATACTAAAGAATCTCATTATGCACCTATCTATTCATTAGATATGCCTATTGATGAAAAAATCAAGACAATCGCCAAAGAAATCTATGGTGCAGATGATGTTGTTTTCACTAAGAAGGTAGCTAATAAGATCAAGAAGTTCACTGCTCAGGGCTTAGGTGATTTACCAATCTGTATTGCGAAAACTCAGTATTCTTTATCAGATGATCCTACTTTACTTGGACGTCCAGAAGGATTCAAGGTAACAATTAATGATTTGATTCCAAATACTGGTTCTGGATTCTTAGTTGCTATTTCTGGAAGTATTATGCGTATGCCAGGTTTACCAAAAGTACCAGCTGCCAATAATATGGACATTGATGAAGAAGGTAAGATTACCGGTTTATTCTAATAATTGAGGTCAAGTTTAGGTGAAAGGCCTCTGAGCACCTAGATCATGAAAGTCATAATGAAAATAATGGAGGACTGAAATGAAAGCTGCAGTAATTATGGGTTCTGCCTCTGATGAAGCAAAGGTAGAAAAAGGAATTGCTATATTAAAAGAATATGGCGTAGATGTTGAAGTACGTGCTTTATCTGCACACCGTGCACATCGTGCATTGAGTGAATTTGTAGAAGAATGCAACAACAATGGAACAGATGTTATTTTAACAGCTGCTGGTATGGCTGCCGCCTTACCTGGGGTCGTTGCTTCTATGACAGTGTTACCAGTTATTGGTATTCCAATCAAAGGTGCAAGTTTAGATGGAGTGGATGCCTTATTATCAATTGTCCAGATGCCTTCTGGTATCCCAGTTGCAACAGTTGCAATTGATGGTGCTAAGAATGCTGCCTGGTTAGCACTTGAAATCATGGCAATCAAATATCCAGAATTAAGTGAAAAATTAAAGAACAACCGTCAGGCTATGGAAAAAGCCTGCTTAGATACAAACAACGAAATTTCAGAAAAATATAGATAAGAGGAGAAAACAACAATGGAAAAGAAAGAATTAATGTACGAAGGAAAAGCTAAGGAAATTTTTGCAACTGATAATGAAGATGTTATCTTAATGCATTATAAAGATGATGCAACTGCAGGTAATGGTGTAAAACATGATCAGTTTGCTGGTAAGGGTGTATTAAACCACACTATTTCAGGTATTATCTTTGATATGTTAGAAGAAGCTGGTATCAAGACTCATATGATTGAAAAGTTAAATGATACTGATGATTTAGTTAAGAAAGTAGAAATCTTCCCACTAGAAGTTATTGTACGTAATATTACAACAGGTTCTTTCTGTAAGAGACTTGGTGCTAAGGAAGGTGTTGTTTTAGCAGAACCAATTTTTGAAATTAGTTATAAGAATGATGAATATGGTGATCCATTAATCAATGAAGACCATGCTGTTGCTTTAGGTCTTTGCACTAGAGATGAATATAACACTATCAAATCTGAAACATTAAAGATCAACGAATTACTTAAGGCTTTCTTCTTAAGATTAAACTTAAAGCTTGTAGATTTCAAAATCGAATTTGGTAAGACTAAAGAAGGCGAAATCGTATTAGCTGATGAAATTTCACCAGATTCTTGCCGTTTATGGGATGTAGATACTAACAAGAAGTATGACAAAGACGTATTCAGACAGGATATCGGAGATTTAATTGAAACTTATAAAGCAGTTCTTGCAAGAATGGAAAAATAATAGATAAAAGGATGAAGAAACATGGATTATAAAAAAGCTGGAGTAGATATTGAAGCAGGTTATAAGTCAGTAGAATTAATGAAGAAGCATGTTAAGGCTACTATGAGACCGGAAGTACTTGGTGGTATTGGTGGTTTTGCGGGCGCTTTTGATTTAAGCAAGATCAAGGATATGGAAGAACCAGTTCTTTTATCAGGTACTGATGGCTGTGGTACAAAGGTAAAACTTGCTTTTGTAATGGATAAACATGATACAATTGGTATTGATGCAGTTGCAATGTGTGTGAATGATATTGCTTGTTCAGGTGGAGAACCTCTATTCTTCCTTGATTACATTGCATGTGGTAAGAATTATCCTGAAAAGATTGCGACTATCGTTAAGGGTGTTGCTGAAGGATGTATTCAGTCTGAATGTGCCCTTGTTGGTGGTGAAACTGCAGAACATCCAGGTTTAATGCCTGTTGATGATTATGATTTAGCTGGTTTTGCAGTAGGTGTTGTAGATAAGAAGGATATTATTGATGGTTCTACAATCAAGCCTGGTGATGCTTTAGTTGGTATTGCATCTACTGGTGTACATAGTAATGGATTCTCTTTAGTACGTAGCGTATTTGAAATGACTAAAGAATCTTTAGATACTTATTATGATGAATTAGGTACTACTTTAGGTGAAGCATTAATTGCTCCTACTAAGATTTATGTAAAAGCATTAAAGAGCGTAAAGGATGCTGGTATCAAGGTTAAAGGATGCAGCCATATTACTGGTGGAGGATTCTATGAAAACCTTCCTAGAATGTTACCTGATGGTGTAAAGGCTGTTGTTAAGAAGGACAGCTATAAAGTACCTCCTATCTTTGGCTTAATTGCAAAAGCAGGAAACGTTGAAGAAAAGATGATGTATAACACATTCAACATGGGATTAGGTATGGTTCTTGCTGTTGATCCTGCAGATGTTGAAAAGACTATCGAAGCAATCAATGCTGCTGGCTATGAAAGCTATGCAGTAGGTTATATTGCTGAAGGTGAAAAGGGAGCAGAATTATGCTAAACATAGCTGTATGCGTATCTGGTGGTGGAACTGATCTTCAGTCCATCATCGATGCGTGTGAAGCCGGAAAAATCAATGGACAGATCCGTCTGGTTATTTCTAACCGTAAGAAGGCTTACGGTTTAGAAAGAGCCTGCCTTCATGGTATTCAGGCAGAATGGATCAAGGATGAAGACGAGATCTTAAAGAGATTTGAAGAAGAAAAGATTGATGTTGTTGTATTAGCAGGTTATCTTGCTATTGTGGGAAATAAGCTGATTGAACAATATAAGAATCGTATTATTAATATTCATCCCTCACTTATTCCATCTTTCTGTGGTCCTGGGTTCTATGGAATGCATGTCCATGAAGCTGTGTTTAAAAGAGGTGTAAAGGTATCAGGTGCAACTGTTCATTTCGTTACTGGAGAAGTGGATGGTGGGCCAATCATCTTACAAAGAGCAGTTGATATTTCAGATTTAGAGACACCTGAAGATATTCAGGCACGTGTCTTAGAAATCGAACATGAAATTTTACCAGAAGCCGTTGCTTTATATTGTGAAGGACGTGTTTCTGTAGAAAACGAAAGGGTGAAGATCAGTTGAAAAGAGCGTTAGTATCAGTTACAAATAAAGAAGGTATTGTTGAATTTGCGAAAGGTCTTGAAGAATTAGGATTTGAAGTTGTTTCTACTGGTGGAACATATAAGAAACTATTAGAAGCAGGTGTAAAAGCTATTGAAATCGATGATGTGACAGGTTTCCCTGAAATTCTTGATGGAAGAGTTAAGACACTTCATCCAAAAGTACATGGTGGTATTCTATTTAGAAGAGATGTAGAAGAACATGTCAAGACTGTAGAAGAAATGGGTATTACACCTATTGATCTTGTTTGTTGTAATCTCTATGAGTTTGAAAAAGCGCTTAAGGCTGGTAAGCCAATGGCTGAAATGATTGAAAACATTGATATCGGTGGACCTTCAATGATCCGTTCTGCTGCTAAGAACTTCAAGGATGTATTGATTGTTACTGATCCAAAAGATTATGATGCTGTCTTAGAAGCTATTAGAGAAGATAAGACTGATTTTGAATTCAGAATGAATCTTGCTTATAAGGCCTATAGCTTAACAGGCAGCTATGATGCAATGATTTCTCGTTATTTCGCTGATCAGGTCCATGATGAATTCCCCGATATCTTAAATATTTCATTAAAGAAGACAGATCATTTGCGTTATGGTGAAAACTCTCAACAGAGTGCAAATGCCTATGTTGATCCATATGTTCAGCATTCTTTATTAGATTATGAACAGTTACATGGTAAAGAAATTTCTTTCAATAACGTGAATGACTTATATGGTGCTGTTGCTTGTGTAAGAGAATTCGGTGATCAGCTTGTTACTGTTGCAATCAAACATTCTACTCCATGTGGTGTTGCTATTGGTAAGACTGGCTATGAATCTTATAAGCGTGCTTATGAAGGTGATCCAACTTCTATCTTTGGTGGTATCATCGCTGTAAACTATAAGATTGATAAAGAAACTGCTTTAGAAATGAAGAAGACTTTCTTAGAAATCATTGCAGCACCTGATTTTGATGATGATGCTTTAGAAGTATTAGAAAAGAAGAAGAACTTACGTTTATTAAAACTTAAGAATCTTGATGCACGTGATGCTAAGTATGATATTAAGTATCTTGAAGGTAAAGCACTTGTTCAGGAATTAAATACTAAGCTTATTGATGAAATGAAAGTAGTGACTAAAAAGCAGCCAACAGAAGCTGAATTATCTGATATGGAATTTGGTTTGAAGGTTGTTAAATATGTTAAGTCTAATGCGATTGTACTAGTGAAAGACGGATGTACTCTTGCAGTAGGTGGAGGACAGACTTCACGTATCTGGGCATTAGAAAATGCAATTCATAATAATCCTGATAAGGATTTCCATGGTGCTGTATTAGCAAGTGATGCATTCTTCCCATTTAGTGATTGTGCACAGGTGGCTGATGAAGCAGGTATTAAGGCTATTGTACAGCCTGGTGGATCAGTTCGTGATCAGGAATCTATTGACTATTGTGATGAACATGATATGACAATGGTCTTCAATGGCTATAGACATTTTAGACACTAAGGAGGCGTTCTATGAAGGTTCTTGTTATTGGTAGTGGTGGAAGAGAACATGCAATTGCCTGGAAATTAAAACAGAGTAAACATGTTACTGAATTATATGCTATTCCTGGTAATCCTGGTATGGATGCTGTATGTATTCCAGGTAGTGTAGAAGATATGCCTTTTATCTTAAAGACTGTTGAAGAAAAGGGTATTGATTTAACTGTTATTGGTCCTGAAGTACCATTATGTATGGGACTTGCTGACTATTTAGAAGAAAGAGGACACAAAGTATTTGGTCCTAGAAAAGAATCAGCTATTCTTGAAGGTTCTAAAGCCTTCTCTAAGGATTTCATGAAAAAGCACAATATTCCTACTGCAAAGTATGAAGAAGTGACTGATTATGAATTAGCTGTTAAAGCATTAGATGCATTTGATCTTCCTGTTGTTGTTAAGGCTGATGGTCTTGCAGCAGGTAAGGGCGTAGTCATCTGTGAAACAAAAGAACAGGCAAAAGAAGAATTAAAGGTTATGCTTGATGGCAGTGCTTTTGGTGAAGCTGGTAAGAAGGTTGTCTTAGAAGAATTCTTAACTGGTTTTGAATGTTCTCTACTATGTTTTGTAGACCATGATACAATCGTACCTATGGTATCTGCAAAAGACCATAAACAGATTTATGATAATAATGAAGGTCCAAATACTGGCGGTATGGGTACTGTATCACCTAACCCATTTTTACCTGAAGGTATGGAAGGGACTTTCAAAGAAAAGATTCTTGACCCATTCATGAAAGGCTTACATGAAGATCATATGGATTATCGTGGTGTTGTCTTTATTGGATTAATGATCAAGGATCAGGATGTAAAGGTATTAGAATTCAATGTTCGTTTTGGTGATCCTGAAACTCAGGTTATCTTAATGAGACTTGAAAGTGATTTATATGAAGTGATGTATGGATGTGCGACAAATACATTGAAAGATGTAGATGTTAAGTGGAAAGATGAACAGGCAACATGTGTTGTTCTTGCAAGTGGAGGCTATCCTGGATCTTATGAAAATGGTAAAGTCATTACTGGTTTAGATCATCTTCCAGAAGATATCGTTGTATTCCATGCAGGTACTAAACGTAATGAAAACAATGAAATCGTCACAAATGGTGGACGTGTATTAAACGTTTGTGCATTAGGACATGATCTTGAAGAAACAAGAAAGAAAGTCTATGATGCAATTGAAAACATTCATTTTGACGGCATGTATATGCGTAAAGATATTGGCTTACATTAGGAGGATAACATGGCTAAAGTTTATCGCGTTTATGTAGAAAAAAGAAAAGAAAATGCGGTTGAAGCAGATTCTATCAAACATGATTTGATGACAAGACTTGGTTTAACTGACATTTCTAACTTAACAGTTGTCAACCGTTATGACCTTCAGGGGATTACTGAAGAAGTATTAGAAGAAGGTATTCCTACTATTCTTTCTGAGCCAATGGTAGATGAAGTATATCGTGAAGAATATGCAATTCCAGAAGGAGCTGTAAGTTTTGCGATTGAATATCTTCCAGGACAGTATGATGCTAGAGCTGATGCCTGTGAACAGTGCTTCCAGTTATTAACTGGTGAAAAGGGCGTTAAGGTTAAATGTGCAAAGCTTATTGTAATCGAAGGTATTTCTAGTGATGAATTACCAGCAATCAAACATTATTTAATTAACCCTGTTGATTCTAGAGAAGCGTCTTTAGAAAAGCCAGAAGATTTAAATGATGCTGTTGTTGAAATCAAGAAAGTTCCAGTTATTGAAGGATTTATTGGTTTCACTGATGAAGAAGTTGAAGCATTACTTGAAAAGATGAGTCTTGCAATGAACTTCGATGACTTAAAAGTAACTCAGAACTATTTCAGAGATGTAGAAAAGAGAGATCCTACAGAAACTGAAATCAGAGTATTAGATACTTACTGGTCTGACCATTGTCGTCATACTACATTTGCGACTGTTATTACTGATATTGATATCGCAAGTGGTGCATTTAAAGAAATCTTAGAAAAAGATGTAGAAAAATATAAAGCAAGCCGTCATGTTGTTTATGGTGTAGATACAAAGAGACCACTTACTTTAATGGATCTTGCAACTATTTCTATGAAAGAACTTAGAAAACGTGGCTATTTGGATGATATGGAAGTATCTGAAGAAATCAATGCCTGCTCAGTTCGTTTAAAAGTTCATACAACTGATGGTGATGAAGATTGGTTATTAATGTTTAAGAATGAAACACATAACCATCCAACAGAAATTGAACCATTTGGTGGTGCTGCTACATGTTTAGGTGGTGCAATCCGTGACCCATTATCAGGTCGTGCTTATGTTTACCAGTCTATGCGCATTACTGGTGCAGGTGATCCTCGCCAGAAATTAGAAGATACACTTCCTGGTAAATTACCACAGAGAAAAATCTGTGAAGAAGCCGCTCATGGTTTCTCTTCTTATGGTAACCAGATTGGTTTAACAACTGGTTTTGTCCATGAAGTATATGATCAGGGGTATGTTGCTAAGAGAATGGAATTAGGTGCTGTAGTTGCAGCTGCACCAGAAGAACAGGTTAAGAGATTAATTCCTGAAAATGGACAGATTGTCTTATTAATTGGTGGACGTACTGGTCGTGATGGTATCGGTGGTGCCACTGGTTCTTCTAAGAAACATGAATTAAAGACTACTGAAACTGCTGGTGCTGAAGTACAGAAAGGTAATCCAGTTGAAGAAAGAAAGATTCAGAGATTATTTAGAAACAAAGAATTCTCTAAGAAGATTGTAAGATGTAATGACTTTGGTGCTGGAGGTGTCAGTGTTGCAGTTGGTGAATTAGCACCTGGTCTTGATATCAACTTAGATGCAGTATTAAAGAAATATGAAGGTTTAAATGGTACTGAACTTGCAATTAGTGAATCACAGGAACGTATGGCTATTGTCATCAATGAATGTGATAAAGACTTCTGTATCCAGGCTGCTCATGATGAAAACCTTGAAGTTGTACAGGTGGCTACAGTTACAGATAAGAACCGTTTAACTATGAAATATATGGGAGATACTATTGTAGATATCTCTAGAGACTTCTTAGATGAAGCAGGAGCTAAACGTTATCAGGATATCCATGTAGAATTACCTGATTTTGATCAGGCACCATTCAACCCAGAAGCAAAAGAAAACTTCACTGAAACGACTAAAGAAGTATTATCTCGTTTATCTACAGCTTCTCAGAAGGGCTTAGTAGAACGTTTTGACTCTTCTATCGGTAATGGTACTGTTCTTTCACCATTTGGTGGTAAGACTTACCGTACAGAAACTGAAGGTATGGCTGCATTAATTCCAGTATTAGGAAAAGAAACAACTACATGTTCATTAATGAGTTATGGTTATAGCCCACTTGTTTCTGAATGGTCACCATATCATGGTGCAATCAATGCGGTTGTAGAATCTGTCGCAAAGATCATCGCAATGGGTGGTACATGGCATACAATCCGTTTCTCATTCCAGGAATTCTTTGAAAAACTATTAAATGATCCTAAGAGATGGGGTAAACCATTTACTGCATTACTTGGCGCTTATCGTGCTCAGGAAGAATTATTATTACCTTCTATTGGTGGTAAGGATTCTATGTCAGGTTCATTTGAAGACTTAGATGTTCCTCCAACTTTAGTATCATTTGCGATTACTGGTGGGGATGTACATAAAGTCATCACTCCTGAATTAAAAGAAGCAGGACATGTATTAGTAGAATTCATGCTTCCTAAGGATGAATTCCATGTATTTGATTTTGAAGCATTAAGAAAACAGTTCGATGCAGTAGAAGCATTGATACAGTCTGGTAAGGCTTATTCAGCTTATACAGTTAAAGACGGTGGTTTAGTTGAAGCTGTTTACAAGATGGCATTTGGTAATGAAATTGGTGTAGCATTTGACGATGCATTAACACTTAATGACTTAGTTGAAAAGAACTTTGGACATATTGTTGTAGAAGTAGACAATGCAGAAGTTGTTGAAGGATATGAAAATGTTCGTATTATTGCTTCTACAAATGAAGAAAAGGCTGTATCATATAAGGGTGAGAAAGTTACACTTGATGATGCATATGAAATGAATAGTGCACCATTAGAATCTGTCTATCCTACTACAGCAAAAGCACCTACTACAGAAGTACGTACTGGTGACTGCAATGAAAGAGGCAAGATGTTTGCTTCTAAGAAGTATGATGAAGTCAATGTTGTTATTCCTGTATTCCCAGGAACTAACTGTGAATTTGATTCTAAACGTGCATTTGAAAAAGCAGGTGCAAAGGTTCAGCTTGTTCTTATTAGAAATAAGACAGAAGAAGATATTAAGAAGTCTGTTGATGAATTAGAAGAAGCAATCCATAATGCACAGATCATGATGCTACCAGGTGGTTTCTCAGCTGGTGATGAACCTGAAGGTTCAGGTAAGTTCATTGCAACTGTATTACGTAACCCAAGATTAAAGGCTGCAATCGATGATTTATTAGACAATCGTGAAGGCTTAATGATTGGTATCTGTAATGGATTCCAGGCATTAGTAAAACTTGGTTTACTTCCTCATGGACATATTAAGGATATGAGCAAAGATGATCCTACTCTAACATTCAATACAATTGGACGCCACTTATCTCAGATGGTAACTACAAGAGTATCTAGTGTGAAGTCTCCATGGCTTGCAAATGTAGAGTTAGGTGATGAACATATTATCCCTATTTCTCATGGTGAAGGACGTTTCGTTGCACCTCAGGAAGTACTTGATCAGTTAATTGATAATGGTCAGGTAGCATTCCAGTATGTTGATCCAAATGGAAATGTGACTATGGAATCTCCATATAACCCTAATGGTTCTATGTATGGTATTGAAGGTATCGTTTCTGAAGATGGTAGAGTATTAGGTAAGATGGGTCATTCTGAACGTCAGGGTGAAAACAGAGACCTTAACATCTACGGTGAAATGGATCAGAAGTTATTTGAAGCCGGCGTGAAGTATTTTAAAGGAGAATAACGAATGGATAAATTAGAATTTGAAAGTATGACACTCTGTCCTCTAGATGGACGTTATGGCAAGATTAAAGATCAGTTAGCTGATTACTTCAGTGAATATGCACTTGTTAAGTATAGAGTGTTTGTAGAAATCCAGTGGTTGAAGTTCCAGTTGGATCACCTTCATACAGAAACTTTAGACAAGGTTGATCCTAACAAGGTAGATGATATTCTTGCGATTTCTAAAGATTTCAACTTTGATTCTTTCAAGAGAATTAAAGAAATCGAATCTGTTACAAGACATGATGTTAAGGCAGTAGAATATTTCATTGATGAAAAGCTTAAAGCTTTAGGTTATGAACATTTAGAAAGCTATGTACATATCGGATGTACTTCTGAAGATATCAACAATACATCATATGCATGTATGATTAAACATGGCTTAAAGGATGTTTGGTTACCTGCAGCTAAAGAATTTGCTTCAATGATCAATAAATTAGCAGTAGATCATAAGGATGATGCAATGCTTGCACATACTCATGGACAGCCTGCTACACCTACAACTATTGGTAAAGAATTCAAAGTCTATGCTTATCGTTTCTTTTCTAGTATTGAAAACGTTGAAAATATCAAGATTAAAGCAAAATTCAATGGGGCAACTGGTAACTACAGTGCTATCTTAACAGCCTTCCCTAACGAAGATTGGCCTACATTAAATAAGGAATTCGTAGAAGACTATTTAGGACTTACATTCAATCCATTAACAACTCAGATTGAATCTCATGACTATACTTGTCATATCTTAGATGGTATTCGTCATTTCAACAATGTATTGGCTGATTTAGATGTAGATATGTGGTTATATATCTCAATGGAATACTTTAAACAGATTCCTGTTAAGGGTGAAGTTGGTTCTTCAACTATGCCTCATAAGGTTAACCCAATCCGTTTTGAAAACTCTGAAGCAAACATTGATTTATCAAATAATCTATGTGTTGCATTATCTAACAAGCTTCCTAAGTCAAGAATGCAGAGAGACTTATCAGACTCTTCAAGTCAGCGTAACTTAGGATTATGCTTCGGATATTCATTACAGGCTATTTCTGAAACAACTGGTGGTTTAGCTAAGTGTGTTGTAAATAAAGAAAAGCTTGCGAAAGACTTAAATGAAAAATGGGAAGTTCTTGCAGAACCTATCCAGACAATGTTAAGAAAATATGGTGTACCAGATGCTTATGATACACTTAAGGCCTTAACTCGTGGTAAGAATATTTCTCAGGAAGATATTCAGGCATTCGCAAAGAGCTTAGAACAGTTAAGTGATGAAGATCGTCAGACTTTATTAGATATGACACCTTCTTCATACATTGGTTTAGCTTCAGAACTTTGTGATATCGAACTTTAATCATTAAGAGACAACCTCTATTGGGGTTGTCTTCTTTATTTTTAGAGATGGGTTTGTTATAATGTTACAAAAGGTGGTGAGAATCTTGGGAGATACACGATATGTATTTGCAGAATGCATCAAACAACTGATGAATCATCAGTCTCTTGATAAGATCACAGTGACTGATATTGTGGAAATGAGCGGTAAGACTAGACAGACATTTTACCGTTATTTTCGTGATAAATATGATCTTGTGAACTGGTATTTTGAAATATTAGCGGACAAGTCTTTCTTACAGATTGGTAATAGTGAAACCTTAAGAGAAGGGCTTATTAAGAAGTTCCAATTTATTTATAATGATAGGGTATTCTTTAAAGAAGCATTTAAATCTAAAGATTATAATAATGTAGAAAACTATGATTATAATTGTATTCTCACTTTCTATCAGAATATTATTAAGAGAAAATTAGGTAATAATATCCCATCAGATATAGAATTTTTATTAGAAATGTATTGTCATGGGTCTATTACTATGACAGTAGATTGGGCAACAGAAGGATATAAGCTAAAACCTGAAGAATTAGCTGATATGCTGATTGAAGCATTACCACCAAAGTTAGATGAACTGCTAAGAGATCTGAAATAAGATCTCTTTTTCTTTTTCATAATAAATCATTCGTGCGAAATAATGTTACTTAAAGTTAGATTTCTGATTTGCTTAAAATTAAAAGGTATAATGAAATTAGTCTTGAAAAGGATTACATAAGTAATCTATAAGAAGGGTAGACAACTTCATATAAACATTTTTACGCTTATGATGGACAGATGAAATAAATATGAAGGGAAACTTTGATCTTTTTGACAAACTTATAGTGTATTGACATGGATTATCTATTTTTTATAGATATTCTATGCCTTTTTACATTATTAGAAAAGTTGAAAAGACTTTTTTTTGGGACAAATCAAATAAGGAGAAAACGGTTATGAACAAGAAATTGATGACTATGTTAGTCGCTTGTGCTTTATCAGTATCAGCATTATCTACTACAGCAGTATTTGCAGAAGATGCAGTAGTAAATGGTGATACTCCAGCTGTTACTGAAACTACACCAGCTTCTTATGAACCAGAAATCACTTTAACTACATCTAAATGGACAGGGGATAATGATATTGTCTTTGATGTAGATACTAAGGGTGGAACAGTTTATACTCAGGAAATCTATATTTATGATATAAATGGCGCAATGCCTATTACAGGTGCTGCAGCTAAAGTAGAAGTAAATGAAGAAGGTAAAGGTAAGATTACATTTACTAAAGATGTATTAAAGAACGCAAAAACTTGGGATGATAGTTTTGAAAACCAGATTTCAGTAGATTGGACAAAGATTAATAAAATTGAATTCAGCTTTGGATTCGAATTAGATGATCAGTATGAGTCTAAAACTGTTTATGTTGAAGCTTCAGTAAAGTCTCCAGAAATCACAGTAACACCTACTGCACCATCTCAGCCAGCTAAGCCTTCTACGCCTGCAAAACCTGCAGAAAATAGGGGTACTACAACAACTACAAAGAAGGAAGCACCAAAAACTGGTGATACTATGAATGTTGCGTTATATGCTTCATTATTAGTAGTAAGTGCTTTAGCTGCTGTTGTATTAACTACTAAGAAGAAAATGGCTGAATAATCTGTCTTATTAAAATAAGCGTAAGTAAAATCAAATGTAAAGGGAAGAAAGGCAATTGAGAAATCAGTTGCTTTTTTTGTAAAATTATTCACAAAGTGACAGATTGACTTATCTGTCACTTGAATGATAACACTTACAATGATACCATGGAGTCAGAAAATGAATCACAAAGGAGATTGATAATCATGAATAAGTTCATGCTAAATGAAACAAGTTATCATGGAGCAGGTGCTATTAAAGCTGTTCCAGAAGAAATTAAAGCAAGAGGATTTAAGAAAGCATTCGTTGCTTCTGACCCTGACTTAGTAAAGTTTGGAGTTACTAAGAAAGTAACTGATTTATTAGATGAAGCTGGTATTGAATATGTTCTTTACAGCAACATTAAACCAAACCCAACTATCGAAAACGTACAGACTGGTGTTGCTGCATTCAAAGAAGCAGGTGCTGATTGTATCGTAGCTATCGGTGGTGGATCTTCAATGGATACATCTAAAGCAATCGGTATCATCATTACAAACCCTGAATTTGCTGATGTACGTTCATTAGAAGGTGTTGCACCAACTAAGAACCCATGTACTCCAATCATTGCTGTTCCTACTACTGCAGGTACTGCTGCTGAAGTTACAATCAACTATGTAATCACTGATGTTGAAAAGAAACGTAAATTCGTTTGTGTAGATACTCATGATATTCCAGTAGTTGCTGTTGTTGACCCAGACATGATGTCTTCAATGCCAAAAGGATTAACTGCTGCTACAGGTATGGATGCTTTAACTCATGCTATTGAAGGTTATATTACTAAAGGTGCGTGGGAACTTTCAGATATGTTCCATATTAAAGCTATCGAAATCATCGCTCGTTCATTAAGAGGTGCTGTTGAAAACACTGCTGAAGGACGTGAAGGTATGGCTTTAGGTCAGTATGTTGCTGGTATGGGATTCTCTAACGTAGGTTTAGGTGTTGACCATTCTATGGCTCATACATTAAGTGCTTACTATGATATGCCTCATGGTAAAGCTTGTGCAATCTTACTTCCAACAACTATGGAATACAATGCTGAATATACTGGTGAAAAGTATAAAGATATCGCTAAGGCTATGGGTGTTGAAGGTGTAGATGGTATGACTCAGGAAGAATACCGTAAAGCTGCTGTAGATGCTGTTAAGAAGTTAGGTGAAGATGTTGGTATCGAAATGACTCTTAAGGGTGTTGTTAAGGAAGAAGATATTCCTCAGTTAGCTAAGGATGCTTATGCTGATGCTTGCCGTCCAGGTAACCCAAGAGATACTTCAGTTGAAGATATTGAAGCATTATATAGATCATTACTTAAATAATATAATTAACAATCTACTAGAGGAAGGAACATTTGTTCCTCCTTTTTGTTTTTTGTTGATGTTTCTTATAAAAAATGTATAATAGACTTGTGCTTTTGTATATAGCACTCAATATAGTTATTAAAGGAGTATGATAGTGTCGTGGACTCGAGTCAGATAATGATGGTTGTTATTTTTATTATATTGATAGGATTGTCAGGTTTATTTTCTAGTGCAGAAACTGCATTTATGTCTGTTTCTAAGATTAGAGTAAAGACTGTAAGTGAGGATGAAGAAGATCCTCAGCATGCCAAGGCTTTAATCGTTTCTAAACTTTTAGAAGATACAGATCATTTATTAAGTACAATTCTAGTGGGCAATAATCTTGTAAATATTCTTGCTTCTTCATTAACTACATCTTTTGTGATTAGTGTATTTGGTAATGAAGGAACAGGTGTTGCGATTGCAACAGGGTTTGTTACATTAATGATTCTTATTTTTGGTGAAATTACACCAAAAACACTTGCAGTAAGTAAATCAGAAGTATTATGTTATAGATTCTGTCGCTTTATTCAATTAATAAATTTTATATTTACACCAGTTGTCGTTATCTTAACAGCTGTGTCTCATGGCTTGATTCATATATTAGGTGGTAATATTGATCCACAGCCTACACTTTCTGAAGAAGACTTAAAAACAATTGTAAATGTGTCTCATGAAGAAGGTGTATTAGAAGATGAAGAAAAAGAAATGATGCATAACATCTTTGATTTTGGTGATACTGATATTAAAGAAATCATGACACCACGTATTCACGTGGCTACAGTTGATTATGATGCGACTTATGATGAGGTGGTTGCTGTATTACAGGAATCACAGTATTCTCGTTTACCTGTTCTTTCAGAAGAGGGTGATGAGATTGTTGGTGTATTACATATCAAGGATATCTTAATGAAGCCTGTTGATCATGAACATTTCCAGGTAAAAGATTATATGCGAGATGCTTATTTCGTTTATGAATTTAATCATATTTCAGATGTATTTGCTTCTATGCGTAAGGAACATGTTTCTTTATCAGTTGTATTAGATGAATATGGTGTTATGGCTGGTATTGTGACATTAGAAGATATTGTCGAAGAAATCGTTGGTGAAATCGATGATGAATATGATGACAATAGTGAAGAAGTAAAGAAAATCTCTAAGAATGTCTATTTAGTAGATGGCAGTTTAAATATAGATGAAGTAAATGATCGCTGTGGTACAGAATTTGCTTCAGAAGAATTTGAATCTATTGGTGGTCTTGTCTTAGGTCAGGTGAATGGTTCACCAAATCCTCATCAAAAGGTTTATGTTGATGACTGTATGTTTATTATTGAAAAGATTGATAAAAACAGAATTGAATTATTGAGACTTATTATTCCGGAAGAGGAGAGTCAAGAAGAAAAAGAAGAAAAACACGATTAAAGTGTTTTTTCTTTTGGAGGGGAGCAGTCATGAAAGATATATATAATAAAGCAATGGCTATATATGATGACTATCGTTATTATGTACCTAGTTTCTCTAGTGCTGCTTTATCATTTTATTTAATCATTCTGCTGATCCCTGCTACAACTATTATTGCAGTTGTGACATCTTCCTTGAATGTCAGTGTAGATATTCTAGAGATGGGTATTAAAGAGTTTATTCAGCCTGCTTATGCAGAAATGCTGATTGATACATTAAAAGGCAGCTCTTTAAATACAGTCTCTATATTAGTATTTATCTGGTCTTTTTATGCTGTATCAAGAGGAGTAGGGAATATCTATGATATTTCTAAGAAGATGTTTGCGGCAGAAGAGAGAAGTGAATCAGTGATTGCCTGGTATATTTATGTCTTTAAGGTGACAATGCTGCTACTTGGCACATTACTGATTTCAATTGTATTACTTGCGACAGGACCTATATCAAGAGTATTTCATTTTTTATATGGTATTGCTTTTATACGATTTATTCTATTATTTGTGATTATGGTCCTATTTTTTATGGCTATTTATATGATAGTGCCTAGAGAACGTATCACATATCATGAAGCCCTTCAGGGAGCCATTGTGACTTCTGGTGGGATAGTGATTTTATATATTGCATTAAACTATTATTTTAAATATGCAGATCTTACATCTTTATATGGACCACTTAGCTCAATCTGTGTTATCTTATTTGTATTTGATTGGGCAAGTGAGATTTTCTATGTAGGAATGTATTTGACTCATATTGCATACTTAAGGAGGAACAACGCACAATGGCAAGAGAAGATTTTGGAAAGAGTAAACCAAGAAGAAAAAGTTTTGACAAAGACAGAAAACCTAGAAAGGATAGCCGCAAGAGCTTCAACAAGGGGTCTGATAAAGGCTATAAGAAAGAAAATAGAGGACCAAGAAAAGACTTCGATAAGAAGCCAAGAAGAGATTTCGACAGAAAACCAAGAGAAGACTTCGAAAAGAAACCAGTAAGAGAATTTGATTCTAAACCAAGAAGATTTACTTCAAAGCCAAGAAAAGAAAGAGAAGAAATCAATATCAAGAAACTTGGTATTAATGGTGAAGGTATTGGTTATATTAAGAAGAAAGTTATCTTCGTACAGAATGCTTTACCATTAGAGATGGTTGAAGTAGAAATCGATAAGAAGACACAGACTTATATGTTAGGTCATGTGACTGCATATAAGAAGCCTTCATCAGCAAGAAAGGATCCTGAATGTGATCAGTACAATCAGTGCATGGGATGTGCTTTAAAGCATATGAACTATGCTGATCAGTTAGTTCATAAACGTGAATTATTAAAAGAAACACTTCATAAATATACAGATTTATCTGTAAAAGACTTGGATATCAAGCCTGTTGTAGGAATGAAAGAGCCAGAACATTATCGTCATATCGTTGCTTTCCCAATTACTTACTTCAGTGGAAAGTTATGTGTAGGGGTTTACCAGCGTGAAACAAAGTTCCTTACTTTAATGGATCATTGTCCTCTTCAGACACAGAAGATCAATTCATTACTTGTAAAGATTGAAGATATTCTTAATGCAAATAAATGTCGTGATTATAATGATAAGTTCAAGAAAGGCTTAAGATTCTTAATCATTAGACAGATTGGTGAAGAAATGCAGGTGGCATTCGTTACTGGACAGGATGGTATCAGCCAGACTGTTACTAAGGAGATTGCTGCATTAGATGAAGTCACTGCATTATATTATACAGTGAATACATCTCGTTATCAGGATTTCTATGAACAGGGATTCAAGAGAATCTATGGTCAGACACATGCACAGTATAAGGATTTCAAGATTTCAGTACGTTCTGATATGATTCTTAATCCAGAAATGGATGATGAAAAGACAAGACAGATTGCTTCTTTATTAGAAAAGAAGGAAGATGTTTTATCTATGGGTTGTGGTTCAGGAATCATGGAATTACAGTTAGAAAACAAGGTTGTCGCAATTGATGATAATAAGGTAAGTATCCATGATGCCGCTGAAAATGCTAAGAGATTAGAGTTAGACAATAAGCTATTTATTGCTGGACATGTCAATGATCAGGCAGCACATCATTTAAAGAACCACAGTTATGATGCTTTAATCATCAATGAAACTGTTGATGGTATGACTGATGACTTATTAAAATCTATTACTTTATCAGGTATTAAGCATGTCATTATTGTTTCTGATAACATGAGTACTCTCGCAAAGACATTACATCAGCTAGAAGAAATGTTTGATGTGAATACTATCATCTCACTAGATAAAGAACCACATACACCTCGCTTAGAAATTATTGTAGATTTAAAGCGTAAGTAATATGGAAATAGTATTAAGTATTATTTGTATTGTATTATTGTTGATTGTCCTCTATCTTCTCTATACAACGCAGATGAAGCTTCATGAGAAGATGGTACAGACAGAAGAGAGTAGTTCATCACTTGATAGACAATATAACTCTATTATTACTATGTTGAATGATACAAGTACATCACTTGGTAAATCTGATACGAAGATCAATCAGATGATCAATGATATGCATGATATTAATGTGATTATGACCAATACAAAAAAGAGAGGGACTTTTGGTGAGTACCAGCTCTACCATATCTTATCTCTTTATTGTGGTGATAATTCGCATATCTTTGAATCACAATACCATCTAAGTAATGGAAAAATAGGGGATGCTGCTTTGCATCTACCTGGTAATACAAAAGTATTAATTATTGATTCTAAGTTTCCAATGGAGAATTACTTAAAGATAGTAGATAATCCAAAGAATATTTCTTATCAGAATGAATTTAAGAAGAATGTTAAGAAACATATAGATGATATTTCTAATAAATATATTACCGAGGAAACATTGGAAGAAGCAGTAATGTTTATTCCAAGTGAAGCAATCTATCTCTATTTATGTGATGAATGTGCTGATTTGTATGATTATGCACATAATAAGAAGGTGTTGATGACATCTCCTTCTACACTTATGGGGGTTGTCTTTACACTTATTAATATTACTAAGGACTTTAACCGTTCTGAGAATATTAAAGACATAGAAAAACGTATTATTAAGCTAAAAACTGATACTGATCGTTTAGATGATCGTTATGGTAAAGTTATGAAGAACTTAAGTGCTCTTGAAAAGAGTCTGAAGGAACTTGAAATATCTAAAGATAAGATCAGCAAAACAATCAATCAATCTTATGATGGTGCTATAGAAGAGGAGTAATCCTCTTCTTTTTTTGCATGAAAAAAACTGGAGGGGAATCCCTCCAGTAGTCTAATTAAGTGAATTACTTTTATTCATGCTTTCAAGATATGTCATAATATCCTTCGCATTATCACTATAATCACAACTCAAAACAGCTAATGACATCAATAAGAATAGATCGCTATAATTACTTAATTCTAAGTCGATACCAATCGCATTCTCATCTCTTACTCCCACTAATTCCTGTTCTTCATGTGCAAAGCCACGATCTACTGCCTGTGAAATAAGTAGTTCATAGCTTCCTTCATAATAACTAGAAACAAAATCATTAAAATCCTTACCTACAATCTCAATTACATTCTCAATTGTTTCATCAGATTCTTCTGCAAGTGTATTGATGAACTGTTCTAACATCACAATCACATACTCAATCACACTATCTGCATTTGCGGTTTCTTCGTTATAAATGACATACATGCCTTTGTCATTATAGTAAGATGTAAATAAATGTTTCATTACTCTTCTTTACCTAATGTTGCAACCATTACAGCTTTAATTGTATGAAGTCTATTTTCTGCTTCATCAAATACAACAGAGTTCTTGCTTCTGAATACTTCATCATCCACTTCACGAACATCTAATCCCTGTTCATGTTTTACTCTTGCTGTTTCTGTTTCGAAATCATGGTAAGATGGAAGACAATGCATAAATAATGTATTGTCATTATGTGTCTTACTCATTAATTCTTTGGTTACTTTAAATGGACTTAATAATTCCACTCTTGGATTATACAATACTTCATCTTCACCCATTGAAACCCAGATATCAGTATAGATAACGTCAGCACCATCTACTGCATCTGTATCATCAGTAATAGTTAAACTTCCACCTGACTTCTGACATTCTTCCTGACAATAAGCAACAACTTCTGGATCCATTTCTAATGATTTAGGACCTAAGCATACAAAATGCATTCCCACTTTACATGCACCATACATTAATCCATAACATACATTATTTCTAATATCACCAGTAAAGACAAACTTAATTTCGTTTAAAGGCTTATCAAGATGTTCCTGAATAGTAAGGAAATCAGCTAAAGTCTGAGTAGGGTGGTCAACATCTGTTAAACCATTCCATACAGGCACTCCTGAATACTTAGCTAATGCTTCAACATTTTCCTGTTTAAATCCTCTAAATTCAATTCCATCAAACATTCTACCTAGTACTTTTGCTGTATCTTCAATTGACTCTTTCTTTCCCATCTGTGACTGAGTCAAGAAAGTAGCATGTCCTCCTTCATCAAGAACACCTACTTCAAAAGCACATCTTGTACGTGTAGATGTCTTTTCAAATAATAGCGCAATATTCTTGCCTTCAAGTGAATGACCAATCTTTCCTGCTTTCTTCTTAGCCTTTAGCTTTTTAGCTAAGTCTAGAAGATAATAGATTTCTTCTTTAGTATAATCCTTAAGTGTTAAAAAACTTCTCCCGTGTAAATCCATACTTATACTTCCTTTCTACTTATATTTCTTTACCTACTACTTTACCAATTTCTCGTAATTCTTCAATAAGTTTTGTGTATTTTTTAGGCTTTAATGACTGAGCCCCATCACATAATGCATGTTCGGGATCATTATGTACTTCAATAAGTAATCCATCACATCCTGCTGCAACACTTGCCTTAGCCATTGGTTCTACTAACCACCATTTACCACCGGCATGTGATGGGTCAATGATGACTGGTAGATGTGTCATCTTTCTAAGTACTGGAATAGCCTGTAAGTCTAGAGTGTTTCTTGTATATGTTTCGAATGTTCTTACACCTCTTTCACATAAGATGACATTCTCATTGCCACTTGCCATGATATATTCTGCACTCATGATCCATTCCTGATATGTAGCACTTAGTCCTCTCTTTAATAGAATAGGCTTCTTGACTCTTGCGCCTACTTCCTTAAGCAAAGTGAAGTTCTGCATATTTCTTGCACCAATCTGAACGAGATCCACCTTCTCATTGAATTCATCAATATCATCAGCACTCATAAGTTCTGATACGATTGGTAAACCTGTTTCTTTCTTTGCAGCTACTAAGTAATCTAAACCAGTAGAACCTAATCCCTGGAATGCATATGGAGAAGTTCTAGGCTTGAATGCACCACCTCTTAACATATTGGCACCAGCTGCTTTTACTTCTTTCGCAATCGCAATAACTTGTTCTTCTGATTCAACAGAACAAGGCCCAGCAATTAATGCCATATGGCCACCACCAACTTTAACACCATCTACATCTACAATAGTATCTTCAGGATGGAATGCACGGTTTGCAAGCTTATAAGGCTGTTCAACTCTCATTACTTTTTCTACAGAAGGTGAAACTTCAATATCTCTAGGATCTACTTTAGTTGTATCACCAATTACACCACAGATAGTCACATCATGACCTACAACCAAATGAGTTTCTAATCCTTTTTCTTCCACCTTAGTCTGAATCTTCTTTACATCTTCTTCACTTGTTTTTGGTTTGAATACAATAATCATAATCTTTTTCTCCTCTTATCTTCTACCTGTATAAATAAAAGACTCTCATCCTATAAGGACGAGAGTGTATCTTCGTGTTACCACCTTATTTTATATATCTATCACTAGATATATCTCAACGAGTACTATCATACTCTGACAATATAACGGTTGTGACCGGATACGCCTACTTATTTCAACGCTCTACTCCAAGATGAATTCAATATCCTTCAAACATCCTTTTACACCACCCAAGGACTCTCTATGCTTTTTTGAGATATCTACTATTTCTTTTCACTGTATTTATACTTAGTAGTTCTTAAATTGTGAACTCATCATACTGAATAATCACTCTTATGTCAACTGCTTTTTCTATTTTTCTTATACTTTCTTGAATTATTTATATAAATTCTAAATATTACATTTTTATTAAGTTAATACAATAATAACAAGACCCACTCTTACAATACATAACAAGAGTGTCTTGAGAGAGAGTATCCACTTCACCAATAACCTCACATAGATATATAGTCTTTGCGCCTGGGATAGAATGAATTGTAAGAACATCCTGAGATTTAATTTTCTCTATCTCTCCAAGATATAGGTCAGGTATGACAATATTCTTATTTTTATAGTGAGGAAGGGTTTCTTCATTACCTATAACCCACTGTATAGGACCTACTTCAAGAACTGCTTCTATATCATATCCCTTTATGTCCAAATAGCCACCCTGAGAGGATATATAGTTATCTGGAATCAGAGGGAGCGTTTCTTTGTAAAGAATCTGCATGTTCTTTATTTCTTTGTATTGATGATAACGTGCATAACCAAACAAGCAACAAGACACTAGGATGCATAAGCACCCTAGTGTCACAAATAATCGACTAATCTTTTTCATATCTTATAAAGTATCCAAGTAGAATAAGTATTAAACCTGCACCACACATCAAGCTAAGATAGTGCTGGATTCTAGTCATATCCCCTGTCTTAACCTGCGTGTTATTCTTTGGTGTATCGATACTTGTATTGGTTATAATATATTCAGTCTTAGAATCACTACTGTTTGTTGAGACAATACCCTTATACCCTTTTACATTCTTTTCTTTGATACTATAATTCATTGCCTTTTCACTTTTCCATGAATAAGCATAATTATGTTTTGCATCTAAAGTAATTGTCTTTACCAATGTAGAACCATCATATAGTTCTACATTAATTGAATCAGGATGCGTATTTCCATTATCTTTCCAATGCTTTACAATTTTATATTCATGAGAGCGGATTTCTGAATACTTGATAAAGTCAACAGATACATCATAGCTTGACTTTTGCGGCAAAGAAATCAGATAAGGTAAATAAGAATATGTTTTATCTTCTCTTTCTAAGTTGTCTGCAACAATAAGATAAAGACCAGTCTTTAAATTAGTATAAGTAAGCGATGAAGAGGTAGCCTGATTAGTGATTTCTTCAACGTTTACAGTATATCCCTTTAATGTAATTGCTGCATTTTTAAGATCTTCACTATTATCAAGCTTATTTAAATCAACAGTCGTATTCTTCTCTGCTTCCTTAAATTCTTCAGTATATTGATAACTGCCATCATCAGAAACACTTGCCACACGATATAAATGTACATTTAACCCTGATAAACAGTCATTAAGTGTAAGTGAACACATCTTATTGGCATCAACAGCAGTTACCTGAAACAAATTAAATAGTGTCACTGATAGTACAACTGTCATGCATAATAGTAGCTTCTTTAATCTTTTTTCCATAATAAGTGCTATTAAATCCTTTCTTTTTGTTTTCTTGATGTCAGATACCAGATAAACACAACAATAATTGCGAGAACTATCCAGAATAAATCTAGAATAACTGGATCTGTTTTTACTAGATCTCTTCTAATTCTTAGATTTGTCTTATTGATACGATGACCTCTGACAAGTAATCTATGGGTATTCACACCATAAGGTGTACAAGTCATGAGTGTACAATAATCCTGTCCTTCTATAATCTGTAAATCATCTTTTTCTGTAGGAAGAACAGTTTTAATTTGATCAACCTCATAATAAAGAGTTTGATCTAATATCTGAAGCATGAATGTATCACCCGTTTTAAGCTGATCTATATCCGTAAATAGCTGTGCACTTGGTAATCCTCTATGTCCAGATATAACACAATGAGTACTTTCTCCACCCACCGGTAAGGATGTACCTGGAATATGTCCTATCGCAATCTGTAAGATTTCAGCATCTGTTCCATGGTAAATAGGAAGCGAAACATTGATCTTAGGGATTTCTACATAACCCATCATACCTGTCCCTGTGACATCTAGAGTCTCATTGTATACTTTTTTCTCATCATCATTTAAGGCATACATTGTATGTCTTAAATTTTTGTTGTATAAAGTAGCATCATTCCAGAGCTTTTCATACTGTTTTTCAGTTAGGTCCTCGACCTTTTCTTCATATCCAGCTATTGCTCTTGTCTGATGTCTTTGATTCCAATAATTACTAAAACTTGGATAAATAAGCAAAGAGAGTCCTATAATAAACATCAAAGCTATAAATAAGTTGATTAACTTCTTTTTCATTATAGAACACTCCTTTCTATTTTACATTAATTATTTTCAGCTTTTTTCTTCATTACTAAGAATACACCAGCCACAAGAATCATGATAGTACCTGCAACATATAATACTGTAGTACCCATGCCACCTGTACTTGGAAGTTCAGAACCCATGTAGTTGATAACACCAGCTGTTAATGTACCTGTTTTTACTTTAGTACTAAATGCAATTTCACCACTAACTGGATTACCATTTAATTCAGTTAATTTTGGATCATCATTTTCTTTATCATGAGATGCAGTAATAGAGAATTTTACTGGTTCCATTGTGTTATATCCATCTGGAGTCACTGTTTCTGTAAGGATATATTCACCATCATCTAAACCTGTAAATTCAAAAGTTGTTCTTTCAGGATCATCTTCAGTAATTGTATATTCTTTTACAACTGTCTTTGTGCCATCTTTAAGTACTTTTTCTAATTTGAAGGCTGCACCTGCAAGTGGAACTCTACGAGAATCATACTTGTTGATGAGCACTTTATATGTAAATACAATAACCTTATCTAATGGTGTCTGACCTTTATCTGTACCTGTAGTACTATTAGGGTTGTTAGAGAATTCCATATACATTTTATTTGGGTTACCTAAAGCACCAATGACTGCTTTTTCGTTTAATGTCGCAGTATATTCAACTCTTACTTTTGATACACCATTACCTAAACCTTTTACATCCTTAATAGTCACAGTAAAGTGATGATCATCTGTAAAACTTAATTCATAGTTAGATGGATCAATTGCAGTTTCATCATCGTTCTTATAAACTTTAAATGATTCTCTATCAACTGTCAAACCATCTGACAAAGTATCATGGAATACTAACTGATAAGCACCTTTATATAAGTTATAATCTTCAGCTACATTACCTGTTAACTGGAATGGCACCTGATCACCAATATCATAGTCTGCAGAATCCTGCCATCCTGTTGTATTACCTGTAGTGTCATTTGTATCCTTTACTTTCTTTTCTGAAGTAGGAACATTTGATTTTACTGCTGCAGATACATCATCACCTACAACTTCTAAAATAAACTTAGTATAAGAATCCTGTCCAGAAACAGAACCATCTTTATCTTTAACTAAATAATAACCTGGTGCTAAACCATTAATCTTGTAATCCTGACCATCAGCCACACTTGTAGCAGATGCAGTAGTTAAATATTGAGATACTTCAGATGCAAAATCTTTCGCATCCGAACTATTTTTTAAGCTATCAGCCTTAGTTTTTGCATTTCCTAATGCAGTTTGACCAGCCTCAGTTACACCACTACCCCACTTAAGGTTTGAAAGTGTCTTCCCTGATACATCACCTGCAAAAATCTGGTATGCTTCAAAAGTATGACCAGCTTTAGCACCTGTAATAGTAATAGAACCATTACCTGCTGCTTTTACAACTGATGGCATGGCAATAGCCATAACCATTGTGAATGCAAGTACAAAACTTGCGAATTTCTTAAATAGTTTCATATTCCTTTTCCTCCCTTTTTATCCTTTATAAAACCATTTTCTCAATGTAAAACAATAACAGTTTGTTATTACGGGATAGAAACCCCCTTCTTCAGATTTACTATATAAACCAATAGAGTTACTGTAATAAATAGAGCACCTATTGCGTAATAACCTAACTTACCTATACCTCCAGCATCTGGAAGTGTAGTACTGTCTAACTTCTTGTTTGTGACAGTAATATCTCCTTCAATTATTCCATCGTTATTTGTATAACTTATTTGGAATCCTGAAGGTACTTCTTCTTCGATTGTATATATACAATCTTTACCATCTACCTTTTTAGGTAGATCATTCTTTGTCCACGTATAACTCCAATTATTAGAGTCATTTAATGTGACTGTATTGATAACCTTATTGGTTGTTTTATACTCTTTATCATAATCATACTTAACCTGAGAATAATCATTCCCTGTAAGTTTAATTCTTAAGTTCATATCCGGTGTGACATTGTTGATGGTTAATATGACATGACCCCAATATTGATTGTCATTAGAAAAACTATAATCACCTGCTCCATCAACTACAACATTATTTACTTCCTGACCAGGACTGCACAAGACAGGAAGAGTCATCTTAATAGAACCACCTTGCTTAATGACAAGTGATTGATCATCTATAACTGTTTCATTTTGATCCCAATCATATTTCACATAGATATGTGTATTAACTGTTACACCTGTTGGTATCTGGATGTTCTGTATTAAGTTTAATTTAATAGAAGATGGATGATTTGTGAGATGCTTGTTTTCAGAATCAACCCATACCTTCTTTACAGAAATACTATTAGAGTTATTTGGCACATATACAGAGACTTCTTTATTATTAGGCAGATAAGAAATATCTGAATAAGTGTTTAAGCCTGTATAACCAGAAATATTAGATGCATTTAACGCATTCATTGCATCCTGCTTTGTTTTGTTTTCAGTCGCATTATAGAGTGAGAAGTAATAGATTTTCTCTTCTTTATCATATCCAGCAGGTGCTTCTACTTCCTGGAATTTATAAAGTGTATGAGGCGCTAAGATACTATTATCATGGGCCTGGGAAAAGACGAGTTCTCCATCCTTATTTGTCACAAATACACTTTCCCCCTGATATGTCACGTCGTCCCAATTATGTGTTTCTGTATTAAACTTCCACATTCTAAACTTGGCACCTTCAAGCTTCTTTGAGTAGTCTTTACTATCTACCTTAAAAATAATAATCTTACCCTTAACAACTCCTGCAGAAGCATGATGTGTATCGATCTTAGTATCAACAGATGAACTATATTCACCTTCTTGTAAAGTGACTGCATTTCTTACATAAGGATCACTTAAGTTACCTACATCAAAATCGTATTCATAAACTAATACACAAGCAAGTTCATCTGGTAATGTGAGTGTAAGCTTATGTGTTGTTTCATCAATTTTTACCTGATAACGACTTGAATCTATCTCATGACCTCTATTGTTTTCTTTACTAGAATCATATTCATAAAGCTTTAATGTAGAGAGTTTAAGATAAGATGTCATTTGGTTGTTGTATTCTAACTTATCTATTAATACGAGCTTATCTGAATGAGGATTAAGGTTCTTTCCTGCTGGGTTAATCACAACAGAGTATTCTACATTTGTTGTGTTCTCTATTTGTTTAGCTGTTTTAGAAACATTCTTTGTTTCTCTATTTACTTCTGTATGCTGTATCTGTTTTTTACCATCATATTCTAATGTATTAGAATATTTCTTAGATTCATTCTTTAAATCATCCCAATAATCATCAGTTGTGATATCTATCGCATAATAGATTGCGATTGTACCATTTGGATGACTTCTATTTGTCTGCCAGTCACCATCCGTTCTGTTGTAACCTGGATTGAATGTAAAGGTAACTTTGTTGGTTGATTTATTGTAAGAATACTTAAAGTACTTACTTATATCAGTATTGTTTTGATCACCATCACAATACTGTTCATAGTAATCATTGAAATAATAAACAGCTTCTGGTGAACTACGATCAGCTGGATTATCTTTATGTGGACTATTCTTATAATCAGAACGTAATTCTGTTTCTACAAGTGTAGTTCCTTTAGGTAAAGTATCAGTGAAACTATATTGTTCATTAGAATCTGGTGTAAATAGAATTCTATAATAAAGCTTACCGTTCTGACTTACATAATTTGTATTCACTTTACCTGAAGTATATTTGTTGTAGTTTTCACCTTCTGCTTGTCCATAACCCTGCTTTACTACTTTTTTAGGTTTATTGTAGGTCACACTGCTGCTTGATGTTAGATTCTTCACAATACCCTTATTTGAGAAATGATAATCAACACCATCTTCTGCATCAGATAAATCACAAATAGTAGAATAAGAAGAGATATTAAGAGCCTGTCCTATAAACGAAGAACCATCTGCTTTCTTAACTGTCACTTCAAATGCCTTGACATGGGCATTATCTTTTGTGACTTCTTTTGTCTTATTTTCATCTGCATAGAACTTGATATCAATAATAAGATCATTATTAGAAAGAATATGTCCTTCCTGATCCTTTAATTGAATATTAGTTAAGATTTCCTGTTTTAAAGTAGAAAGAATCGCATAATGTTCACCCTTAAAATCAAGATCATCTTTACTTGTACCATCCTGAATGATATCAGAGTAAACAACAGAACTTATTTCTTTATTCGGTAATGTGATATAAGCCTGCCAAGTATTCTTCATAGTCTTAGAATCTTTTGAAACAGTACTGCTTCTTAAAGACTTTGAAAGAGCGTAGTCTCTATGCCATACACCAACCTGTGTATTTGTTTCATAAGATTGATCACCCTTACTTAGATTAGCCTTATTACTTACGTTTCCATTTTCTTTTGGCGCATCTGTCTGATATTCAATAGTATATGAATCCTGTGATCCTTCAGGGAATGTATATGGTAAAGTAATTGTTTCTGTTGAACCATCACTCTTCTTTAAAGTAAATGAGCTTGGTAATGTTAAACCATTTTGAATCTGATCAGTCAGTGTATAACCACTAATATTTTTCTTATCTGGATTAATTGTAATAGTCCAGTTCATCTTTCCTGTATTGTAGTCATATCCACCATATTTTGATACTACTGGATGAGAGATAGTAGTCCATGTACCTGATTCTTTAGAAATCCCACCACTTGTTGCTTTCACAGTATTTCCTAAAGAACCAGAACCATCTTTACCATCTGACAAAGCCTTAGCGGTATAAGTGATTTCATAGCTTTCACCCGCATTTAACTTTGGTAAACCATTGATTGTGAATGAGTCACCATTGATAGTAGGAGATACATAAACCTGTGATGTATTTCCATTCTGTTTTTTCTTTATAACCTTAAAACTATTCTGATTATAAGTACCCGTTGCACTATCCCAATTCACAAACTGGTCTTTAATATCAACTGTGCCTTCAGTGCCTTTAATAGAACTTGCAGTAATTGTGTAGCTCACCTGTCCATTTGAAAGTAATGAACCCTGTTTAGACACATTCAAATCATATTGTGACTTATTAGGTTTAATAGTGATTTCTCCACCTGTACCATCAAACTTAATATTTCCATTATCTCCTGCATCACTTGCATGAACAGTTCCTTCAAATTCAATATAACCTGAGAAAGGTTCAGAGTTCGCATACTCTTCATTGAACTCAATTGTGATTTTTCCATCTGTATCAATAATATAAGTTCCTACTGCTTTACCATTAGAGGCATAAACAGCTCCTGTCTCTTTCTTCATTGGTTTAACACCATTAGGCAGCTGATAACAGATTGAATCATTTTCCCCAGTCACAATATCGGCAGGAAGATTATAGGAAATATGTACCTTAACCTGATCCCCATCTTCAAATTCAGTAGATTCTACCCACTGACCATTATGTAACTTACTCACTGAGGCTGATGTAATATGTTGTCCAAAGTCTGTGGCAGTTCCACATATCGGATCTGCTGTTGTATCATTTGATACAGTGACAGGTGTACTTGTAGGTGCTGCGACTTCTGCATTTGTATTGTTCTGAACATCCGCAACAATCTGCTCATCTACTTGCGTTGTGATAGTCGTTTGTTCTAAATATTTATGGACTTCAATAGATTTATTATTAAATGAAAGAGTAGAAGTACCCGTTGTATCAAATACTATATGAGAAGAATCTGTGTCTAATACTAGTGCAATATTTAAGTCACTTTCAGTATTCATATCATTAAAACACATAGTTAGTAAATTATTTTTAACCTCATATGAACCTATAGAATGAGCAGAATCATCTTCTAAATAAAGTTTATTACT
>ERZ831634.815-NODE-815-length-36963-cov-19.018749_pt1 | contig 36963 bp, 28 predicted proteins | sample MGYA00519953_ERZ831634 | MGnify/ENA primary metagenome ERZ831634 (study PRJEB31850, sample SAMEA3708718) | human gut metagenome | biome: human gut; feature: human-associated habitat; material: faeces | place: China | collected 2014 ... | reverse complement strand
CTATACCGGCATATAAGAACTTTTGAAAAGATAGTCAAAAATTACTTTGTGATTTTGTGAAAATAAGAAACATTTTTGGAAAATCTGGTAAGGAAGGACCTATAAGAAATCAAAAATGCAACTATAAAAAGGTATCATATAAGAATCATATAATCTGATAAACTATAGAAGGTATGCCCCACCTTACAGAATAAAAGTAAGGCGGGGCATACATGTATCAACAGAGATGACTTTTTATTAAAGAATCTATGCAGTTAGCATTGATTGGAGTATTAGCGGTTTCAAATGTTGCTATGAAGTTTCTGCCAAGGACATATCCTGAATTAGCATAATCACTGATTTTTTTGATGGCATTACAGGCATATTCTGCATTATCCATAATGCCAAAATGTTCCCATATATATTCCTGCCTTGTTTTAACATTAAGACAGGTAAAATCCGGGTGTGTTATGATACCAGATTGCAGCTGCAGAGGATATTCGTATCGATAAGGGATATTATAGCGATAGAGTTTGTTAGCTATGATAATTTCAGACTTAGACCGTACGCGTTCACCATTATCAGTATAGTATTCAGCACAGTCAGGAGTGAATCCTAAAGAAGTATATTCTGAGGCTTTCCAGTTTGCAGTAAAATCTTCATCTGATACAAAAACTGGAGTAACCATTTCTTTGCGGAAGCTGTTAAGTGAATCATAAATATGCTGAATTTCTGATGGATTATATTTCTTAAGTATGACTTCAAGAAAGTTTAATTCTTTCAGCAGGCATTGTTCAATTCTTAAATCATAATCTTTTTGTGCAAGTTCAATTGCAAAATTATAGTTATGCTTTTTGATATATGTTCCTTTGGTATCATTTACTTCAACCTTATGATAATATTGGCAGCCATGAGCTTTTCTGGCAGTTCGCAGAGAACCTTCAGGAGCATTAGAAATTCTTCCTTGTATATCAGCTAGTAAAAGAGACAATTGTGAATGCCTGCACATAACAGACTCTTTAATCGTGTCAGGTGCTAATGTGTCAACATGTTCCATATTATAATTCTGTATATCTCCCATAAAAATCCTCCTTTTGCAATTATAGGTAAAAATGTTGTTTAATAAATATACTATACAAATATATAAAAATCAATAACTTAATATATTAAAAATATGTAAACACATTAAAAAATAAAATCAAGCAAAATAGGATGGTAAAATAAAGGAAGCTTTATAAGCAGTCAATACGTGATACCTATAGGTAGTCGCATAATAAAGTCTCTTATAGGAAGATTTTTAAAAAAATCATGTGATTTTGTGGATTTTCAGATTGCAGAGAGCAGTTTTACCTATTAAAGAATAGAAATAATGAATTTTATAGGTTGAGAAGAAGCTTTTGGATTGAAAAAACGCAAAATATGCCTATAAGAGAGCAAATATTATGAATATATAGGTCACAAGCAGCCTGGTCACAAGCAGCCTGCGCGGAAAAACAGAGCCAACGGGGATACAAAAATATTGGGGATATCGAAGATATCCCCAATACAGAATTAAAAATCCACCTGCTGTACAGAACCGGCGCTGCCGTCTTCATGAAGATACATGCCGCTGCTTCGTACTTTAGCTTTAAGATTGTTATCATCATCAGTTACATGAAATGTTGTTTTGGAGCTGCAAAGACAGATTGCACCGACATTGGCTTCCTTAAGTGATAAGAGCGTGTCCTTGCCATTCTCATCTTTAACCCAGACCTTTAACTGGTCATAGACTTCATCATTCTCATCAATCCATCCGTTGCCGTCAGAATCGTATTCTGAAAGCTCTGAAAAGCCATTACCGGTCTTGGTTCCGAACAGCTCGCTGCCGTCATTGATAATTCCGTCGCTGTTCTTATCAAGAGCAAGAAAGCCACTTTCAGGATTCATCTGTGCAATAGTCTCGTCTTTACCATCACAATCAATGTCAAAACTGAAGGACTTATCAGAAATAGAAACAGGATTGCATCCAAGATTAATAACAAGCGGGTCTGTCAGTACAGTGTCAAAGCTGGAAACAAATTCAATGCTGTGTTCTTCCATGTATCTGCGCGACATGGTCATATCAAGATTAAAATTAAGTTCCCTGCCGTCTGCTGTTTTAACAGTTCCTGTTGTTGAAAATGAAGTGCTTTCCTTTTCTTCATAGGTTGAAGAATATCTGGTTCTTACAGTCCACACAGTAGGAGAAATCTGGTTAGTAATAGAAAGGGTTTTTGAGGCTTTGTCAGATGAAGATGTGCCAGAGACTGAATTGCAGGATAAACTGTCAGTATCATGAAACATTCCACGGAAAGACAGAGACTGAATAAAATCCAACAGGGACATATAAACCTTTCTTGTTATTTCTGTGTAACTGAAGCTTACATTCTGCCGCATAGAAACTAAGCTGGCTTTGTTGTAAGCAGGTGTTAAAGCCTCCGTGCCTTCTGGTGATTCCTCACCAGCCAAATCCGTTTTAGAAGAATCGTCCGGGACATTAAGTCTGCCAGAACGATTGTAGAGTGGCATCATCAGAAACATGTCGTCATACTTTCTGTCCGGAGAATCAGAAGAATTACTAAAATATGATTCTTTCTGGCTTAAGCTGCTTCTTGCCTGGCTCATTCCAAAACTAAAGGAGTTACCAGAGCTGCCGGCTGCGACCATGCCGCTTGATACCTTTTGTGAGTAGTGTCTTCTTGAAGACATACTCATGTTACTGTCTGCAATTATCATAAGTATACCCGCCTTTCATCTTCAGCAATGAACACGGTTATATATAATATCGGTTTAAGCGCAGAATACTTAATAATAAAATGTCAATTAAAAAACTTTTATAAAATAACTTTATAAAAGTACTGGAAATTCTTATTTAACTGTTGTAATATGATAGCAGAGAAATATCTGCATAAGCAGAAATAAATTATTGAGCCGTAAACTGGCAGAAAGAGGTCATATATGTGGACAGCAGATTTAGGAAATGGACGATACAAGAATCCAATACTTTACGCTGATTATTCAGATCCGGACGCAATCCGTGTCGGTAATGATTATTTTATGATATCATCAAGCTTTTCTAATGCTCCGGCTATGCCGTTGCTTCATTCTAAGGATCTTGTAAACTGGAAGGTTGTTAACTACATTTTGGCTGAAATTCCAGAATTCAGATATAGAAATCCAATTCATGGATGCGGAGTGTGGGCACCTGCAATAAGATATCATGAGGGTACATATTATGTGTGCTTCCCAATGCCGGATGAAGGAATATATATGACTACAGCAACAGACCCTTATGGTGAGTGGAGTAAGCCAGTGAATATAAGACCGGGCGCAGGCTGGATTGACCCATGCCCATTCTGGGATGAGGATGGAAAGGCATATCTTGTTGCAGGAGTTGCCAAGAGCCGTATCGGATACAAGAGTGTGCTTCATATGGTAGAGATGCAGCCAGATGGAATGGGGCTTATTGGTGAGGAAAAGATTATATTTGATGGTAACTTAAATGACCAGATTACAATAGAAGGTCCTAAGATGTATAAGCGAAACGGATGGTATTATATATTTGCACCGGCTGGCGGTGTTAAGACAGGCTGGCAGACAGTGTTAAGGTCGAAAAATGTGTTTGGACCATATGAGTATAAAGTGGTTATGAGACAGGGGGATTCGCCTGTCAATGGACCTCATCAGGGTGCATGGGTTGACACAGTTACAGGACAGGACTGGTTTATACATTTTCAGGATGTGTATGCAGCGGGCAGAATAACGCATCTGCAGCCAATGAGCTGGGAAAATGACTGGCCTGTTATTGGGGTTAAGAAAGACGGCAATGATTATGGCGAGCCTGTGATGGAGTATGAAAAGCCTGATGTTGGTTCAGTTTATGAGATATGTGAGCCGGATACTACAGACGAATTCACAGAAGATAGCCTGGGACTGCAGTGGCAGTGGAATGCCAATCCTGATAGTGACTGGGCGCAGAACGGCACGGATGAAAGCGGGAATGTGTCTGATGACGGTTCTTATATAAAGCTTAATGCGGTTGGCAGAGCATCAAACAGACCAATAGGCGATTACAGAAATCTTCTCCTGCAGAAGTGGCCGGCACCGGAATTTAGCTGTATTACTAAGATGAATATCAGCGGAATGGCTGATGGTGATAATGCCGGATTCATTCATATGGGAATGGATTATCTGGCAGCAGATGTGACTGTTAAAGGCGGTAAGATGGAAGTATATGCAGTAAAGGGTGTGCAGCAGTTTGACTGTGACCAGGCTTATACTAAAGAGACTAAAGAATTGCTTGCTTCATACGATAATCTTAAGGAAATATATTTCAGATACACAGTAAAAAAGACAGGAACTAAAGACTATGTTGAGGGTGGACTTCCTGTTAAGGAAGCACCTGTTGAGACAGTAACAATAGAGATAAGCACAGACGGAAAAGAATACACCAACCCTGTTTCCGTTATTGCCAAAGCCGGAAGATGGGTTGGTGTAAAGAGCGGTGTATATGTATCACATGATAATTCTGCCAATAGTGAAAACAAAGGCTTTGTTACGGTAGATTATGTAAGATACAGCCGTTAAATATTCTTAATGTTTTTCTTAGCCCACAATTCAAGGGCTTTCGCATTATTGGAAATAAGGTCGAGGGATTCAAGTATCTGCTTGAATTCCTCCTGTTCTCCAATATCAACCTGACCATCAGCAGAGATATTGATAATAGAAGCTCGCAGGTTTTCGATATCATTCAAAGAACCAAGCATTTTTAATGATAATCTGTCAAATGAATTAATCTCGACTTCCTTCATTGTAAGCCTTCCAATCGGACATTCGTTTGAGCAGTAATTGTAGCAGAGTTCAGGAGCGTTGTAGCATTTTGACATAGATACAACCTCGTCCGCATAAGGTGTTACATTGCCAAGTTCAATTCTTGCAAGTCTTGTTCTGTCTATACCTACGACATCTGAAGCTGCTTCACGGCTTTCAAATTCAGCATTTTTCTGTGCAGCAGAAAATCTTGCCTGATAATATCTGTTATCAGATGCTTTAGTTGCTTTCTTCATAGTTAATAATTCTCCCTTTGGTATATTTAATGAGTTAGTAAAATACATGGTCTCCAATAACGGTTCCGCCCACATCGACAGAACTGTCATATACATGAAAATATAATGCGTTAATATTGATATAACCGTTAAGCACATCAACGGCTGCCTGGGTGCAGGCTGCATTCGCACCTCTTGCTAGGACTATTGCAAATCGGCCGCTGGCAACAGGTGAAAACTGGTAAGGCGCATATATTACGCCGCTTATGCTGTTAGCAAAGCGTGGGTCTGCAACTCTGTTGATAACAACACTTCCTACAGCACATTTGCCTTCGTATGACTGGTTGCCGGCTTCACATTCGATAATGGCTGCCAGCATGGCAACATCTTCAGCAGAGTGATTCTTAAGAACGTTGTTAAGAGCATTCTGGTCAACCATAGCAGAACCGGAAGATGAATTACCGCCTGCGTTGCCAGAATTACCAGCGTTATTGGTTTTGTCCGCCTCTTCCTGTGCTTTTCTTGCAGCTTCAAGAGCTTCCATTTCACGGCGCTGACGTTCTAACATTTCCTGTTCAATCTGCTTTTCGTATTCAAGTGCAAGTGCTTCTGCATCAGAAATGCTGTCGCTTGTAGTGTCAAGCTCTGTCTGGCATTGTGAGAGAAGCACAGCAAAATTATCAGCTTCGCGGGCTACATCATCTTTAAGAGTGACAAGTTCGGTCATCTCTTCTTCAAGCTTTGCCTGAGTTTCTTTAAGAGAAGCCAGAAGGTCACTTAATTCCTGCATCTTCTGGTGGTCATAATTAGAAATCTGCTGGATATATTCTGACTTGGATAAAAGGTCAGAAAGGCTTTCAGCCGACAGAAGCGTTGACAGGATAGTAGCATTATTATTCTCATACATAAACTGAATACGAAGTTTCATGGCGGCGTACTGTTGGTCAATCTCTGCCTGCATATCAGCAACCTGGATATTGGTAGCATCAATCTCGGACTGTTTCGCATTAACTTCATCCTCAATAGAAGAAAGCTTCTCACCGGAAGCAGACAGCTTCTCGTTAAGCTCCCCGTAAGATGCATTGAGTTCGCTCTGTTTATTTCTTAATTCTTCAAGCTGTTTATTAACAGCGTCGAGGTCATTCTGTGTATCAGCCATCAACTGGTCAGGATAAGCAAAAAATGGAACAGCAGATGTAGCTGCCATAATCAAAGCAAGACCGGCGACTGTTAAATTCCGTAATTTAAATCTGATAAAGTATTTCACATAGACTCCTGATAATCATTATTTTTTTATAAATAAAAAACAATATTAGTATAAAATGTGCTGGAATAAATTGCAAGCCAAGCTTTCCATGGTGTATATTAATTGAGGAGTGCGGATTGGGAATTGGCCTGCATCTTAAATGTTGTGTATATCAGTTGCGGTGTCTGACTATAGCATACGCTTGAATAATTCGAGCTGTGTGTAACTTAATGTCGCTATATACATGAGGGCGGTGCGTCAAATCTCGTTCAAGCGAAGCGCGTTTGATTTGACACACCGTAATAAACTCTGTAGATAGCGGCATTTAGTTACACTAAGCGCAGGATTCCTGAAAGCGTATGCTATAGTCAGATGCCACAACGTCATGTACGCAAGTTGAAGGATGCAGACCAATTCCCAATCCGCAACCCGCAATAAAACAAAAGGAGACTTAAATGCTTGAATTAAATGATATAAAAAAGGATTATGTGTCCGGTTCTACTACTGTGAGCGCACTTAAGGGCATTAATCTTAGGTTCAGGGACTGTGAGTTCGTGTCGATTCTTGGACAGTCCGGATGTGGTAAGACTACCATGCTTAACATTATAGGCGGACTTGATAAGTATACGAGCGGCGACCTTAAGATTAATGGAGTGTCAACTAAGAATTATAAGGACAGAGACTGGGATTTTTACAGAAATAATTCAATTGGTTTTGTGTTCCAGAGTTACAATCTGATTCCGCACCAGACTGTTTTATCTAATGTAGAGCTTGCACTTACGCTTTCAGGTGTATCTAAGGCTGAGAGAAAGAAAAGAGCTATAGAGGCACTTGAGAAAGTTGGACTTGGAGAGCAGATTCACAAGAAGCCTAATCAGATGTCAGGTGGACAGATGCAGAGGGTTGCTATTGCAAGAGCACTTGTAAATAATCCTGATATCCTGCTTGCTGACGAGCCTACAGGAGCGCTTGACACAGAGACAAGTATCCAGATTATGGAGCTTTTAAAGGAGATATCAAAGGACAGACTTATAATTATGGTAACTCATAATCCGGAGCTTGCCAAAAATTATTCTACAAGAATAGTCAGATTGTTAGATGGTGTGATAACTGATGACACTGATCCATATTCGTTAGAAGATATGGAAGCTGATATTAAGGCTAAAGAGGCTGCTAAGGTTAAGGCATCAGAGAAGAATAAGAAGTCAGGAAAGAAGCAGAAAACATCTATGTCATTCTTTACAGCGCTTTCACTTTCCTTTAATAACCTGATGACTAAGAAAACAAGAACGATTCTTACTGCATTTGCAGGAAGCATAGGAATTATCGGTATTGCAATGATTCTTTCTATCTCAAATGGTATCCAGTTATACATTGACAGGGTTCAGAGAGATACGCTTTCAAGCTATCCTATAACGCTTCAGGCAGAGTCGATTGATATAAGCAGCATGGTTACAAGCATGACAGGCAATTCGGATTCAGAAGAGCATGAGGATAAGTCTAAAATATATTCTAACGATATCATGGGTGACATGATTAATACCATGGTAAAGGAAGTTAAGAGCAATAACCTTTCAGAGTTTAAGAAATACATTGAAAACGGCGGCTCTGACATTAAGTCATATGTAAGTGATATCCAGTATTCATATGATGTTCCTCTTAACATTTATATGAAGGATACTTCTAACGGTGTAGAGCAGTTAAACCCAAGTACAATGTTTGATTCGATATATGGCGAGGGTGCAACAAGCACATCTTCTGCAATGTCATCAGGCATGGGTATGGGGATGTTTTCTAACAGCAGTGTGTGGAACCAGCTTTTAGGAAACCAGCAGGTTCTTGATGAGCAGTATGATGTCCTCGCAGGACACTGGCCAGAGAATTACAACGAGGTTGTGCTTGTTACAGATAAGAATAACGAGGTTGATGATTATACACTTTACTCATTAGGACTTAAAGACCCTGAGGAAGTAAGAACACTCTTTAAGAAAATGATGGTTGGTGAATCATACGAAACAGAAAAGGATATAAGCTATACATTTGACGAGATACTTGATACAGAGTTTAAGCTTGTTATGCCTACGGACATGTATAAGTACAATGATGTGACCGGTACATGGGACGATTACAGCAAAGATGATAAGTATATGACAAATGTTGTAAATAACGGAACTGACATTAAAGTATGTGGAATAATCAGACCTAATGATGACGCAGTCAGCACTTCAATTTCAAGTGGAATCGGTTATACAGCAAAGCTTACTGAATATATTATCGAAGAAGTAAAAAACAGTGAGATTGCCAAGGCACAGCTTGCTGATACAAGCGTTGATGTATTTACAGGAGTTTCATTTGACAATGACAGGAATACAGAGATTACAATGGACGATGTAAATGCATATATGGCAACACTTTCACCAGAGGAAAGCGCTCAGATGCAGGCAATGACAAGTGGAATGAGCGATGATCAGATACTACAGCTTTTCTCAGCGTCACTAAAGGCTAGAACAACAGATGCAACATTAGACAGCAATAAGTCGAAGCTTGGAATTACAGACCTTGATACACCTTCGCAGATAGATATATATGCAACTGATTTTGATTCTAAGGAGAAGGTTCAGAATATTATTAAGGATTACAATAAGCTGCAGCAGGACGATGGCAAGGAAGAAAATGTTATTAACTACACAGATTATGTTGGAATAATGATGTCATCAGTAAGTACAATTATTAATGCAATCTCTTATGTATTAATAGCATTTGTTGCAATATCACTTATAGTTTCTTCAATAATGATAGGTATTATCACATACATTTCAGTACTTGAAAGAACTAAGGAAATTGGAGTATTAAGAAGTATTGGTGCTTCTAAGAAAGATGTTTCAAGAATATTCAATGCAGAGACACTTATTGAAGGTTTTGTCTCAGGCGCACTTGGCATTGTTGTAACTTTATTGCTGTGCATACCTGCAAATGCGTTGATTAAGCACCTTACAGACATTTCCAATGTTGCACAGCTTCCGGTTGCAGGAGGAGTAATACTTATAATAATAAGTATGTTCCTTACATTTATTGCCGGACTTATCCCGGCAAAGCTTGCAGCTAAAAAAGACCCTGTTGTGGCATTAAGAAGTGAATAATATCTTTACTTTAAAACTTCACTGTGTTAAAATTTAAAAGTAATAAGCCAATGTAATTTTTGGAAAACCGGGGTGGACAATTATGAACAATAAGTTAAAGACACAGGCTGTTGAGCAGCTTTTTCAGGCAATATTAAGCCTTAAGGATTTAGATGAAGCATACGATTTCTTTGAGGATGTATGTACAATTAACGAGATTTTATCCCTGTCACAGAGATTTGAGGTTGCCAAGATGTTAAGAGAACACAGGACATATCTTGATATTGCGGAGAAGACAGGTGCGTCTACTGCGACAATCAGCAGGGTAAACCGTTCGCTTAATTATGGTAATGACGGGTATGACAGAGTATTTGAAAGACTTGGCATGCTTGAGAAAGAGTCAGAAGATAATAAGTAATCAATATGAAGCAATGTAAAAGGGAACTGTCAGTACTGGCAGTTCCCTTAATTTATATGGATTATTTCTTTTTGTCTGTTTTATCAGGCTTCTCAGGCTGCTTTGGCGCATGCTTGGCAGAGTAATCATCAATCAGACTTTCAATCATGTTCTTCTTCATGTATACATCAAAGCTTAAAAGGCATACAAGGCTGAAGAACTGTAGGAATTCCCTGTCATCATCATCCTCTACATCTGCAAATGCATTGCTTGCCTGTTCAGACTTTGCAAATATATCTTTAGATAATGGCCTTGCAAGAGAGGATTCCATTGAAAAAATCTCTTTATATATATAATCCAGATCCGGCTTGGAACCTTCATCAAAGAATTTCTCAGTGAGAGGATTGAGCATTTTCTGTATATCACTTATTGAGAGAATGTTCTTAAAGTAATAGATAAATGTAAGGATATATATATGCTCCTTAGAGTACTTTTTCTTAACTGGTGATGGCAGCAGATTGTTCTTGGCATAGTTGTTAATCATCGTTTTGGTTAGTACTTTATCATCAGTGGTACGCTTTGTATCGTGAAGATGTTCATACATAAATGTTGTAACCTGATCCATGTACAGATTGATGTTAGGCACATCTCCGGGTTTTATATAGTTAAGAGCGGACATATCTTTAAGAATACCGCCCATAAGCTCTTTGATATCGTTGTTCATATGTTCCTCATTCCTTTTAAAATGTGTATCCATGAGAGAATACATTTATTAATAATGCTTAAGCTATATTATATAGTTTTTAAAACCACATTTCAAGTAGGAATAACATAGTGAACTTTTGCATAGTGTAATGTGCATAATATGATATTTTAATATTTGTAATAAAACGCTAAAATATGTCTCAAAGGAGCAAATCTTAGTGACTTTTTACTCCTGATATATTATAATGAAAAAGGTTTTTTTAGAGTTCTGGGAGACAGAACCCGGATGCACCAGAGGGTGATATGTGCCAGAAAGCGGCACAGGAATGGAGGATTATTATGGGTATTTTAACAAGATTCAAGGACATTATGAGCGCTAACATCAATGCACTTCTCGATAAGTGTGAAGATCCAGAGAAGATGATTGACCAGTACATGAGAAATCTTGAGAGCGACCTTGGAAAGGTTAAGGCAGAGACAGCTTCAGTTATGGCTGAGGAGACAAGATGCAAGAGAGAACTTGATGCATGCACAGCAGATATTAATAAGTATCAGTCATATGCAGAAAAGGCTCTTCAGGCTGGCAATGAGGCAGATGCAAGAACATTCCTTGAGAAGAAGCAGCAGTTAGTTTCTAAGCAGGCTACATTACAGCAGACATACAATATTGCAGCAGACAATGCAGCCAAGATGCGTCAGATGCATGATAAGCTCTGCAAGGATATCCAGTCACTTGAGGCAAGAAGAGATGCAGTTAAGGCTAAGGTAGCAGCAGCTAAGGCTCAGGAGAGAATCAATAAGGTTGGTTCAAGCGTGAACAGCGTTGGAACAAGCATGGATGCATTTAACAAGATGGAAGCTAAGGCTGATAAGATGCTTGACCAGGCAAATGCTATGGCAGAGCTTAACCAGACACAGCTTGAGGCAGATGTTGACAGTCTTGCAGCTAAGTATGATGCAGAGCCAGCTAACACAGCAGTTGATGATGAATTAGCAGCACTTAAGGCTCAGATGGGCTTATAATTCAGAAGCACATTTATAATGAGATAAGCAATACATAGATAAGGAGAGGGAACATGGGATTATTCAAAGGGCAGTTTGCCAACGTAGTTGAATGGGAAGAGTACAGAGACGATATAATCTTCTGGAAATGGACCAACAGAGAAATCAAGAAAGGCAGTAAGCTGATTATCCGCGCCGGTCAGGATGCAATCTTTATGTATAATGGTAAGATTGAAGGTATCTTTAAGGACGAGGGAAGCTTTGATATTGAATCACAGATTATTCCATTCTTATCAACACTTAAAGGCTTTAAGTTTGGCTTCAACAGTGGAGTAAGAGCTGAAGTTTTATTCGTTAATACTAAGGAATTCACAGAGAAGTGGGGAACTAAGAATCCTATTCTTATTCCAACGCAGGCACTTCCAGGTGGCATGCCAATAAGAGCTTTCGGTAACTTCTCGTTTTCAGTATCTGATTACATTACGCTTATAGACAAGGTAGCAGGTGTAAAGCAGATGTACACTGTTGCAGATGTTAAGGAAAGAATATCAGCAGTTCTTGACCAGCTTCTTATGAAGTGGATTTCTAAAGAAGGCAAAGATATGTTTAATCTTCAGGCTAATGCTTATGATATCTCAGCGGGTATTAAGACAGACCTTGATATGGAGATGAGCAAGTTAGGAATCACAATAACAAGCTTTACTATCTCAAGCTTCTCTTATCCGGAAGAAGTACAGAAGATGACTAATAAGGCAGCTTCTCAGGCAATGGTTGGAGATATGAACAGATATACACAGATGGCTATGGCTGATAGTATCGGCAATTCAAGAGGCGGTTCGAATATTGCCAGTGATATGATGCAGCTCCAGATGGGAATGCAGGTTGGACAGCAGATGATGAATAACATGAATACTGCAATGAATAATAATGCAAATGTGTCAGGTGGCACAGCACCTAAGTTCTGTCCTAACTGTGGAACACCAACTAATGGCGCTAAGTTCTGTTCTAACTGTGGAACAAAGCTTGCATAATCTGACAATTAGTAATATGTGAATTTAATAAATAACAATCAGGGATGTTGTCATATTGGCTTGGCAACATCCCGTTGTTTTTGTATAATGTGGTAGTTGGCAGAAATAAGGTGGATATAGATTTCACATTTGCATAAAGGTGGGTATATGAGATTAGAAGATTTGAATGACAGCCAGAAAAGGGCAGTTAAATATACAGATGGCGCGTTGCTTATTATTGCCGGGGCAGGCTCTGGAAAGACGCGTGTGCTTACGAACAGAATTGCATATTTAATAGAAGAATGCGGAGTAGACCCATATAATATTATGGCAATTACATTTACTAATAAAGCTGCAAGAGAGATGAAAGAACGAGTTGAGACTACTGTGGCACAAGGTGCAGGGGCTGTATGGGTAAGTACATTCCACTCAACATGCGTGAGAATTTTAAGAAGATACATAGACAGAATTGGATACGATAATAACTTTACGATATATGATACGGACGACCAGAAGTCTGTAATCAAGGATATCTGTAAGAAGATGAATATAGATACGAAGATGCTTAAAGAGCGTGCAATTATGAGTAAGATTTCATCTGCCAAAGATGAGTTAAAGACTCCTGATGAGTTCGAGCTTGAGGCAGGCAATGACTATAATCTTAGAAGAATTGCAGGCGTATACAGGGAATACCAGAAGACGCTTAAGCTTAACAATGCGCTTGATTTTGATGACCTGATATTCAAGACGGTTGAGCTGTTCCAGAGTGATGCAGAGGTACTTGAGCATTATCAGGACAGATTCAGATATATAATGGTCGACGAGTATCAGGATACTAATACATCACAGTTTAAGCTTGTTGCAATGCTTGCAGCAAAGTATGGCAATATATGTGTGGTTGGTGATGATGACCAGTCTATATATAAGTTCCGTGGAGCAAATATTTATAATATTCTTAACTTTGAAAATGTGTTCACAGGCGCTAAGGTTATAAAGCTTGAGCAGAATTACCGTTCGACGCAGACTATTCTTAATGCTGCAAATGCAGTGATAAGTAATAATATTGGAAGAAAGAGCAAGTCACTCTGGACAGATAACGGAGAGGGCGAGAAGGTCAATTATACTCTGTATGAGAACGGATATGATGAGGCAGAAGGCGTTGCGAGTGGTATTGCAGAGTATGTAAGGGATGGCTGGAATTATAATGATGTTGCCATTCTTTACAGAACTAATGCACAGTCAAGAGCGCTCGAAGAAAAGCTGATGATTCACAACATTCCATATAAGATATATGGCGGACAGAATTTCTATCAGCGAAAGGAAATCAAAGATATTCTTGCTTATCTTAAAACTATTGATAATGGTCTTGATGGTCAGGCGGTTAAGCGAATTATAAATGTTCCGAAGAGGGGGATTGGTAATACTACGATTGACAGATTGCAGGAATATGCAGATTTTAATGATATTACTTTCTGGGAAGCACTTGTCAATGCAAAGGATATTGACACAATAAAGAATGCGGCACTTTCCAAGTTAGAGCCATTTGTTGACCTTATTGGAAGACTGCGTGCCAAAGAAGAATTTATGTCATTAAAGGAGCTTGCTGAGGCTGTAATTGAGGATACAGGATATATTGAGAGCCTTTCACAGAATGAAACGGTGGAAGAGGTTGAGGCAAGACGCGAGAATCTGGATGAATTCATTAATAAGGTTGTAAGCTATGAGGAGAGCTGTAAAGAAGCAGGCGAAGAGCCTACACTTTCAGGACTTCTTGAAGAAGTTGCCTTAATAGCGGATATTGATAATCTTGATGAGTCAGAGCCTCATGTAATGCTTATGACATTGCACAGTGCGAAAGGTCTGGAATTCCCAATCGTGTATATGACAGGAATGGAGGACGGACTTTTCCCAAGCTATATGACAATTGTGTCAGATGATTCAACTGAGATAGAGGAAGAGAGAAGACTGTGCTATGTTGGAATAACAAGAGCAGAGAAAATACTTAATCTTACAAGTGCCAAGTCGCGTATGGTGCGTGGTGAAACACAGATGAATAAGGTTTCAAGATTCATTAATGAAATTCCTAAGGATTATATGCACATAGAAAACAATTCCAGTGGGTATGCTAAAGGCAGGATTGCATATGGCGGGACATCAGATGAGCCGGATACAACAGGCATTAACATGCGTGCAACAGCCAGATCAATTCTTAGCAGCTACGGAAGCGGCACACCAGGCGGAAGGGCAGCAGGAACATATAGTTCAAGAAAGGTTAAGATAAATGGTGGTTCTAATCCGGGATTTGGAAAAGACCCTATGGAATTATTTGATCTTAAGAAACCAGAAAAGAGAAAGACTCCGGCAGATTCTGTAAGAAGTGCTTATGCAGGAATGCCTACACGAAGCGGCTTATCTTCAAGAAATGTAATAGGTGCTGCAAGAGGTGCAGATATAAGTGCAAAATCTTCAGGTGGACTTGGCTACAGTGTCGGTGATATGGTGAGCCATGTGAAATTCGGTGAAGGAAAGGTACTTGCTATAGAGGATTCAGCAAGAGACTATATGGTAACAGTTGAATTTGCAGAGTACGGACAGAAGAAAATGCTGGCAGGATTTGCCAGACTTAAAAAACTATAATGACAAATGTTTAACGCTATGCTATAATACATTTATTAAATCCGTGGTATGAAAGGAGATATTGTTATGAGTAAAGAAAAATTAGATGAGCTTATCGCAGCTACTAAATTAGGAGAACTTATTAGCAAGAAGGAAGATGAAGATAAGAAATGCTGCAAGAAGTGCAGCACAATTATCATAGCTGTTCTTGCTATCGTTGGTGCAGTTGCAGCAGTTGCTGGTATCGCTTATGCTGTATACAGATATTTTACACCAGATTATTTAGATGACTTCGATGATGAAGATTTCGAAGACGAAGATTTTGACGATGATTTCGAGGATGAAGACATCGAGAAGTAATGTAATAAGTGCGATATGATTGAAAGCCACAGCCGGCTTGATATGTCCATTAGGATATGTCAGCGGTTGTGGCTTTTTTATTGCATAATATTTAATTATTTCTTAATTGACATAGGGGTGTAATCAGTGTTATATTACTCAACCCTGTTATTAAGCAAAATTTAAGGGGAGGAAAGGAAATCGGGAATTTATGACATTTTATCAGGAGTTACAGTTAAGTTCGGCTGGTTCAAAACAGCTTATCAAGAACACACAGGATTCTAAAGAGAAAAGAAGACATATTCTTATATATAATTTTAAGGTGTATCTGGTTATGATATTCTGCGTCGCAGTAGTTACAGTATTCAGTAAGCTGCTGGGGAATAATAACAGTGTTGTCGGAGTTACAGTGCTTCTTGCGGTGCTGGTATTAAGACAGGCGGATTTTGGAATTAAGACATCACATGGATTGATTTCGATAATGGGAATATATGCGATATTGATAGCAGGACCGAGGGTTTCCAATATGGTACCGCCAGTTGCTGCATTTGTAATAAATGTTGTGTGTATTATGCTTCTTATGATAATGGGATGTCACAATGTAATTATGTATAATCATTCAACATTCGTTCTTGGGTATCTTTTGCTACAGGGATATGATGTCACAGGGCATGAATATATGATGAGAGTTGTGGGACTGCTTGCCGGGATGTTAGTATGCATGATTATTTTCTATAAGAATCAGAGGAACAGACCATATAGAAGAACATTCTGGGATTTGTTTAAGGAATTTAATATTAATTCAGCAAGGACAAGATGGTACATTAAGCTTACATTTATCGTATCAAGCGCTATGCTGATTGTTTCACTGATGGGACTGCCTAGGGCAATGTGGATTGGAATTGCGTGCATGTCAGTGTGTCTGCCGTTTTCTAAAGATGTTGATAAGAGAATTGGAAACAGGGCATTGTTTAATGTTGTTGGATGTGCGATTTTTGCAGTGATGTATATAGTACTGCCAGAATCAATGTATCCGTATATAGGCATGATAGGTGGTATCGGAGTCGGATATTCCGCTGGTTATGCATGGCAGACAGCTTTTAATACATTTGGCGCATTATCAATTGCGGCGGGACTTTTTGGAATGCCTTATGCGGTTGCATTACGTATAGGACTGAATGCTGCCGGGGCTGCTTATACATGGCTGTGTGACAAGGTACTTGAAAGAATACATTCTGCAGTGCAGGCAAAGAATGCCAGCGTGGTTGAGTAAATGTGACTACTATACTTTAGCACATTTTTCTGATAAAATTATACAAGGTATGCCGTTATGTGAATAAGTGCTGCCAGAAACTATTAATATGTTAATAACAGGCACAATTCATGTGCGGAATGGAGTATAGATTGAAAAAAGGAAGCGTATACGAAGGTAAAGTTGAAAAGGTTGATTTCCCTAACAAGGCGACAGTGTGGGTGACAGATGAGGACGGACAGAAGGAAAAGGCAATCGTCAAGAACGCAATTCCTGGACAGACTGTCAGATTCTGCGTGAATAAGAAAAGAAAAGGACACTGCGAAGGCAGACTTATGGAAGTTGTTGAGAAGAGTCCGCTTGAAACCAGCCCGGCATGTCCACATTTTGGCAAATGCGGTGGCTGCACTTACCAGACAGTAGCTTACGAGGAACAGTTAAAGATTAAGAGCGCACAGGTGGAAAAGCTTCTTAGCGAAGTTGTTTCGGGTGAGCTTCCATTTGAGGGGATAATCGGAAGTCCGGTTACAGAAGAATACCGTAATAAGATGGAATTTTCATTTGGCGATGAGTACAAGGACGGACCTCTTGCACTCGGACTTCACAAACGAAACAGCATGTATGATATTGTTCCAGTTACAGAATGTAAGATTATTGATGAGGATTACAGAAAGATTCTCACATGCGTTCAGGATTATGCAATAGAGAAGGAGCTTCCTTTCCAGCACAAGTTAAGCCACGAGGGGTATCTGCGTCATCTTCTTGTAAGAAAGTCAGTAAAGACAGGACAGATTCTTGTTGATATCGTAACAACGACTCAGATTGAGCATGATTTCACAGAGCTTGTAAACCGCCTGACATCAATTGAATATAAGGGCACTCTTACAGGTGTTCTCCATACATTTAACGACAGCCTTGCAGATGCAGTAATTAACGAGAAAACTGAGCTTCTGTATGGTCAGGATTATATTGAGGAGGAACTTCTGGGCTTACGTTTCAAGATAACTCCGTTCTCATTCTTCCAGACTAATTCTCTTGGAGCGGAAGTGCTTTACTCTAAGGCACGTGAGTATGTGCTTTCTGGCGGATTTGGAGATGTGGCAGGTGTTGATGACACTGGGGCTGCCAGTGCTGTGGGAAATTCAGATGCTGCGGTGACTGCTAAAGCTGCGGGAAATGTCGAGGTTCAGGGAAATGCTGGCAGCAAACCGGTTATATATGACCTGTATACAGGTACTGGTACGATTGCACAGATGTTATCTCCGGTTGCCAGCAAGGTTATCGGTGTTGAGATTGTTGCGGAAGCTGTTGAGGCTGCCAAGAAGAATGCAGCCCAGAACGGTCTTGCTAACTGTGAGTTCATTGCAGATGATGTCTTAAAGGCACTTGATAATATTGAGATTAAGCCAGATTTCATCGTACTTGACCCGCCTCGTGACGGAATCCACCCTAAGGCACTTGAAAAGATTATTGACTACGGTGTTGACAGAATGGTGTACATATCATGTAAGCCTACTTCGCTTGCAAGAGACCTTGTTACTCTGCAGGAGAGAGGGTATAAGGTGGAGAAGTGCTGTTGCGTGGATATGTTTCCTAATACGGGGCATGTGGAGACGGTGGTGTTGCTACAAAGAAAGGATATGTAGAAATCCTTGAATTTAGGCACTTTGTAGAGTTTTTCAGTTTCAACAAAATAGGTGAAAATCACAAGGAAAAGGAATTTGTGAGAAAGGTTACCGTAGTTGTGGCATTAGACCTCGGTTGCGGGAATACAAAAAATTCTGAATATGAAAGTGAATAGACAACTATCAGATATATTGATAGAACGTAGGGATACTTGAAATGAGTGTCCCTATTTTTTATATTAGGGCATTCCATTTGGAGTGCCTTTTTCAATTCAATTTAGAAGGAGGTCATACAATGACAAACACAGCGTTAGGAGCAGGAGCTGAAAAAGCCCAAGGTATTATTTTTATTAGCGAAGCACATGAGAAATTCTACTACGAGAAATTAAAAGAGGTAAGGTATCAGGATGTGTACCACAAGGCACTTTGCTATTGTCTTGGAATTAACGATGATACCAGAAGAAATGCGGACCGCATTTATGATTTTAAGACAGGCTGTGTAAAAACAGAATGTTTGTATGAAAGCTGGCAGACCAGTGGAAGCGTGTAAGTAGTCAGAATGGCATTCAACTTATATTGCAATGCCACACCAAGCGTAGATGATTACAAGGACGCAGAGGAGCAGATTGATGTTAAAGGTTCGATTGATGGGAACAAAGAATGATATTAAAAAGTTGGAAAGATTTTGCAAAGGCATCCATAGATTGAAGTAACAGAGCTTTCAGATTTATACCCGAATAAAGGGACAAAGAAATATCACAGAGCGTATGTGGAAGTTAAAAAAAGCAATGTAAAAGAAAATTAGTAGAAAGCAAAGGAGAATTTATTATGTGTAAAGTAATAGCAATCGCAAATCAGAAAGGTGGAGTCGGTAAGACCACCACAAGCAATTTAGGAATAGGACTGGCAAAACAGGGGGAAGGCGGACAAGTTTGTACATCTTGGGGATATCGTGTGAACAAGGTCATTGATGCAATCGAAAGGCTTGAGAACCTTTACAACCGTACCAACTACGAGTACACACAGGAACAGGGGAATGCCATGTTTTCAATTATGGAAAAAAGACTTCAAGAGGACAATGGCAGATTTGCTACGAAAAAGGAAAAAGAAGATGTATTTTCGTTTGGAAGAAAAGCAGAATAGGGAGGGGAAAATTATGTTTACAACAGGAGACAAGTTATTAAACATGATGAAAGAGGAAGAAATCGGGATTATGGAGCTTTCCAGAATTTCCGGTGTGCCGGAGAGGACGATCTTAGACATCCTGACAGGAATTAAGGAACCGGAGCTTGGTGTGATGTGCAAGATTGCAGAGGGACTTGGTATCTGTGTCCATGAGCTTTGTGCAGACGAGGAATGTTATGCGGTGTCTGTTCCGAAGGATACCCTTGCCAAGCTAATCGTTGTCAGTGAAATCAACGATGTGGAATTTGAAGTACTGTTACATAGTATTCTGGAGAAGGAAATTGAGGATAATAGCTTCTGTGAATAATGACAAGGAGTAACATAAAAAAGGCTGCAGGATGCAATTTTGTATCTTGCAGCATAATAATGAAGTATATTTGCAAAATTGTGTATCTATTGAGTTTGTTATATAATATAACAAATAGGGGATAAATATTTACGTTAATAAAAATAGAGGTATTGCTTATATTTCGAAAGAGGATAGGAGGTATTGTATATGATAGGTGCAGCAATAGGAAATACGCTTTCGACCATTGTTATAAATGTATTATCAAGTTGTGTTTATGAAGGAAAGCAAAAGGCAGTTGACACTGTTAAGTTAAATAAGCTAAAAATAGAAATTGATGAATGGATAGAGGATTATTGCCGGGAAAATGATGGAAGTATACTAACATCATCAGCATTCCAAAATTATGTTTGCTATCAAAACCCTATATTGAAAATATATAATTATGTGAATGAGCTAGATATACAAAAACCTCTTGAAAATATATTTATAGGTAATTTAATTAGTGATTGTAAAGAGAGTGTATTATCATCTGGAAGAACATTTTCAGTTGAGGACAATTCAACTGTTCGTGATTTTTTTGTAAAAGTTTTAAATAAATATAAGGAATTTCTGTCTAATAATTTGGATCTGGCTGACAAATATGGCTTGTATGTTACAGGACAGATTATAAAGAGCGAATCTGGTGGGATTATTAAAGAAGTTCAAAAAGTAGAAGATATTACGAAAAAATTATGTGATATGATTAGCCAAGAAGATATTAGTGAAGAAAGAAAGATTAATATTTATTTTTCACTATGTGATTTTTTGTGGCGAGGACATATCGAAGAAGTTTGTAGTATTTTGCCTTTAATAAAAAGTAGAAATCAAGAATTAGATATTGCTATAAAGATGAATTTGACAATACTCTCGGATTGTCGATTTGAAAAGTTATATTCATTAGATGTACTTGGGGATATCAAATGCGATTCTATTAAAAAAGATATTATTAGAAAAATGATTTTGCTCAATATAGAAAACACCGATTTGCTAAAAAAATTGCTATCTGTGACAAACGATTCAATTTTGAGGCAGATAATAGGAGATATTATAAACGGGGATTTTTCTAATTTTTATACACAAGAAGTAGAAATACAATATGGTGCTGAAGTAAAAAGTATTAGTAAAAAAGAATATTATGATACTGAACCATGGTTAGTGGAAAGAATTATATTTATGTATCTGTATAAACAGAATAATTATGGTATATATAATTCAATGAAGGAATTGATAAAAGAAAATAAAAATGTGTTGGAAAAATTATTTATTTGGGAAAAACAGGAATTAGAATATATAGATGATTATTCACAAGATGGAAATACTGATGATTTGAAAAAACTATGTGTAGAATTGAAAGGTAATATTAGTCGGTATTCAAGGATAAAATTAGAATATAAAAAGATTTTTTATTTTATTTTGATTAGAAGTGCAGTGCTTACGGATGATGTAGAAGTGGATAATATCATAGAAGGACTTCCAAATGTCCTTAAAGAGAATATTGATATTCAAGAAATTATTTTTTTATTACAAATAAAAAGAGGGGTGGCAATCCAACAAGAAATTGTAAAGTTTTGTCAGAGTACAAGGAGATATATGTTACTGTATGATTTTTTGATACAATGGGTAAATACACCAGAAAAGATAATACTGTTTTTTGAAGAGTATAAGTATTTACTATCTGAGCATTTGATACTTTTTTTGATGTATGTTCAGATGGTAAGGATTACAAAAGGGACAGATTGTTCAAAAAATATTTGTATGAGCTATCAAGATAAATATGGAAACTATTTGGAGTATCTGTTGGAAATGTTTCAAGAAAGTAAAGAAAAGTCAATATTAGACAAGATAGCAATGAAAAGAAAGGATGGTTCACTTTTATATTTAAATAATCAAGCAGAAGAAATTTTAGTGGAAGTTTTTATCCAAAACGACATGTATGATGATGCTATGGAGATAATTAGAAAATATGAAACATTAAAAAAGATGTCTCCTAGAAAATTAAGAATGAAAGCAGCTATTTTGCTTGCAAAAGAAAATGTGTTAGAGGCGCTTAACACGTTTTTGGATATATTTGATATTTACAGAGATGATCCATATGTTATAAATAATATTTTGAGTATATCGCTTCAAAATAAACGAGTAGTCCCAGAGAATATAATGCTTTATGCGCAAAAGAGTAACAATGTTGATACATTAACTTTGGTAGCAATGGTATATGAGAGAGAATCAGAGTTTGAATTAAGTAGAAAATTTTTGACAATGGCATTACTAATGAGTGATAAAAAAAACATTGATGTATTTGGAAAATATTGGGCATTGAGTATGAGTCAAGGTGACAATACAATTGAAAAAATAAAAAATGTAGACAAAGATACGGCTGTATTTTTAAAAGAAATAGATACTGAATGTACAATGATTTATTGTATATATAGGGATAAAGTTTTACCAGAAGAACCATATGAATGGGAGTCGGCAATACATATATATAAAGAGTATGCTATCAAACTTGGATTATTTAGAAAAAAAGTAGGAGAATGTATAGAAATTGGACAAAGTAAATATGAAATTACAGAAATTATGCCAATTGAATGTTTTTTAGTGAGAAAGTGTGTGACTAAGATGATAGAGTGTGGTTTGGTAAAAAGTTTTTGTATGGATCAAAACTTAGATAACGCTCAAAATCGAAATAAATTTATAGACTGGATTCAAGAAAACATTAAATCACAAAAGGAATTTGATTGGCTAGAATATTATAAAGACTTTAGAAAAATTCCAACAACGTTATATTCTTTATACAAGTGTACAAAACTAACATATGAGCAATTTGTTTTAGCCATGTTAAAAGAAAAAAGTGTGGTTATCAGAAATATGTTGAACGGGGATTACGAAAATGAAAATAGAAGTTATGTTTTATCTTTTTCAGCTATGATTATATTATACAAATTAGGAGTTTCAACAAAGACACTGAATGAAAATGGTGTTGTTATTCCAGCTTCAATATTGCAATTTTCAAAGGACGAAGTAAAAACAATTGTGGATGCTAATGCTAGAGATATGGTTGCTTCTATGGGGGTTTATGAGGGTAAATTATTTGTGAATGAAACTCCAGATGAAGAAAAACAGTATTGGATGGAAGAATCTGTGAAAATAAGAGATTATGCGGAGAAATTAACTTCCTTAGATAATTATGAAGATGTTAATTGTGAAGAGTTTAGTAATAATAATCTTAAAGACTTATTTGGAATATGTGATTATGATGCAATGGCTATATCAAAAAAACAGAAAAAAGATATAATTGTAGGTGAAGCTATGTTAATTATAATTTCACAGGTAAAGGGTATAGGAACATATACTGTTGATATCCTGAATTTCTTAATAAATATTAAAGAGCCAGTGAAAAACATCATTCGATATATGAAACAAATGATGGAGCTTCGATTAATGGTAATAATTAGTAAAAAAGTTGTTGATTATATATCGGAATATTACTTAACCGCTGGAGAAAAAGAGCAGGAAGAAATACTGATAGACTGGAACGAGTTTTTAGCAAGCGTTGAATTAGTAGACAAAGAGTATAAAAGTATTTTTACACAAATTTCAACAGATATAATTAAAAGTAAATTTTCAGAAAATGAGGCATATGAGAGTGAAGTGTGGAAAATATTTGCCAGATATGTATTTCATTATAATGGATTTTTCTTTAGATATGGGTTTAATGAAAATGGTGAATTTGAAATTAGGACATATAAAAGAGTAGAGAACGAAGAAGGATAAGCTGATAGTATCTGAAAAATATGAAGTTAGATAGTTATTATAGGCACTTATGTAAAAAAGGGCGGAATCAAGCCGCCAAGAGATTTGGAGTTTTTCTTCTGACCATTTGAAAGGAAAATGATTTCCAAAACAAAATGATCTGTGATACAATATATGAAAGAAATTTTGGAAGTATTGGGTCATAGAGAGAGCATCATGTCAATTTTGCGATTTCGTCACAGAGGATGGTAACATTTTTTACTCCCGGAGTACAGCGAAAACTCTGGAAAGTGCATGTCAATTACCCTATGGATACATGTAGAGACGATGTGCCTGCTGGTCAACCGAAAACCGGACAAGACAGTAAAAGTTAGCGAGGATATGGATGATTATTACCGTATTAAAGATGGTAAAGAGCCTAAATATAACTGAATAATACACTGAATCAAGGTAATATTGAAGCTGCTGATGCGTTAAAAGATAATGTGTCGGTGGCTTTTTCTTTTTCTGGTCTACTTTGAGGAGGTGCCTATGGTTGATGAAGTTGTTGTGAAAGTATATGTCTGAATTAATAGCTGAAAATTTACATGTTAAATCTGAAAGAAGCCAATTATATGGCAAAGAAAAAGGTGAGAAATATAAAAGGCTGATTCTTGATGCTTTCAGCAGGTGGCAGAAGCTGAGGGGAAGAAACTGAAACATAAGTAGGCTGTGCAGAGAATTAAAAATTATGATAAATGGCAGTTGGGTGTGAGAAAATAGAAATGGAAAATTTTATGCGCAACTTGATTTGCACAGGATTTATATAGTATACTATATAAATATACATGAAGAGGTGAATGCCATGACTGCGAATATTATTGATGCAATTGTTCATTTAGTAGAAAATCCTGTGACACATTTAGTTAATTACTATCAAGGAAAAAACAGGGCTAATAATTCAGGAGACGCACTGGAAGAATATGTAAAAGATTTGTTTGCAAATTCTTTTGATATGGATGAAAAAGATAGGCTTCGAAAAATTCAAGAAACATTCTCATATTTAGGAAATAATTCTAATCCCCCAGATGCAATGTTGTGTGATGGAGATGCAATCGAAGTTAAGAAAATTGAAACCCCTAATGCCGCATTAGCGTTAAACTCTAGTTATCCAAAGCATAAACTTTATTCAGATAGTGAGATGATTTCGAATGCATGTAGAGATGCTGAAGAGTGGAAAGAAAAAGATATTATATACACTGTTGGAGTTGTAAAAGATAATGAATTAAAACACTTATGCATGGTTTATGGAATGGACTATTGTGCAAGTGAAAAATGCTACAGTAGGATTAAATATAGAATTAAAGAAGGAGTGGAATCAATCCATGGCGTAGAATTTGCAGAAACTCATGAGTTAGGAAGAGTTAACAGAGTAGATCCACTGGGAATTACATATTTGAGAGTACGTGGAATGTGGGGGATTGAAAATCCTTGGAGTGTGTTTAATTATGTATATAGTCGTAATACACAAAAGAATTTCACATTTATGTGTATTATAAATGAAAATAAATGGGATGAATTTGATAATACAGATTTATTAATTGAAATGGCTTATAGTAATAAGGCATTGAATATTCAGTATATTGAAATTAAAAATCCTGATAATCCGGCACAATTACAGGATGCAAGGCTTATCACATATGAAATATAGGAGAGATAAAGTGATACATGAACATAATAAGTTTATTTAGTGGTTGCGGAGGATTAGATTTAGGATTTGAGCGTGCGGGATTCAAAATACCCATTGCAAATGAATTTGATAAAACAATTTGGGAAACTTTTAAAGTAAATCATCCAAAGACTCATTTGATTGAAGGTGATGTCAGGAAGATTTCCAAAAAGGATATTCAAGAATATGTAGAAGGCGAAGTTGATGGAATTATAGGTGGTCCGCCGTGTCAGAGTTGGAGCGAAGCTGGTTCTTTAAAGGGCATTGAGGATGCACGTGGACAATTATTTTTTGATTATATTCGAATTCTTACAGAGTTTAAACCTAAATTTTTTTTAGCCGAGAATGTAAGCGGAATGCTTGCAAAGAGACATTCAGATGCAGTAAAAAATATATTGAATATGTTTGAAGAGGCAGGGTATAATGTTTCATTAACTTTAGTAAATGCAAAGGACTATGGTGTAGCCGAGGAAAGAAAGAGAGTATTTTATATTGGATTTCGTAAAGATATAGATATCGACTTTAAATTCCCTAAAGGGTCCACATGTGATGATGGCAGAAAACTTACTTTAAAAGATATTATTTGGGACCTTCAAGATACTGCGGTTCCAGCAGGACAAAAAAATCATCATAATCCAGAGGCAGTTAATAATAATGAATATTTTATAGGTGAATACTCGCCTATTTTTATGAGTCGTAATCGAGTAAAGGCATGGGATGAACAGGCATATACGGTTCAGGCTAGCGGAAGACAGTGCCAATTGCATCCTCAGGCACCTAAAATGGTGAAATACGGAAAGAATGATTGTCGTTTTGTTGAAGGAAAAGAACACTTGTATAGGAGGATGACTATTCGTGAGATAGCAAGAGTGCAGGGATTTCCGGATGATTTTAAATTTATATATGATGGTGTGAATGATGCGTACAAAATGATTGGAAATGCAGTGCCGGTTAATTTGGCATATGAAATAGCAGTGGGGATAAGAGATGCCTTAAAGGATTCAGAAAAGGGAATATAAAATACAATCTAAAAGGGCGTATCAGGAATGATATGCTCTTTTGATATTTATTTTCAAAATGAAATTAATAGAAGAAATACTATAAGTTATAATATACAGGGAGGAAGTTAAAATTGCAGGACGATAAAATTCCAAAAATATTTATATCATATTCATGGAGCAGTGATGCACTTGTACTTGATCTTGCCAATAGATTAGTTTCTCATGGAGTGGATGTTGTTCTTGACAAATGGGATTTGAAAGAAGGAAATGATAAATATGAATTTATGGAAAGATGTGTTAATGATTCGAGCATCACGAAAGTACTTATAATTTGTGATAAAGCATATGCACAAAAAGCAAATGACCGTACTGGAGGGGTAGGGGATGAAACAGTAATTATTTCCAGTGAAGTGTATGGAAATGCAAGACAGGAAAAGTTTATTCCAATCATTGCAGAGAGAGACGAAGAAGGAAAGGAATATGTGCCTACTTATATAAAAACTAGAATATATATTGATCTTTCTGATCCGGAGAAATATGAAGTAGAATATGAGAAACTTCTTCGAAATATATATGAAAAACCTCAATTTGTGAAACCTAAATTGGGAAAGAAACCAGAATGGTTAGAAGAGGAAAAGGCTAATTTTTTTCCTGTAAAGGATTTGATTCGTCAGATCCGGGGAAGTAATACACCGGTAAAAAGGAGAAATTGTATAGCTAGATTTCAGGAGGCTTATATTGAAGCATTGAGGTCTTATTATATATGTGGAGTGAAGCCGGAAGAAGCTTTCAATAATTTCTTAAATACGAAACCGTTACGTGATATATATTTGGATTTTGTAGAAACTGTTGCTGAAACAGAGGATAATTATGCAGAGGTATTGGCAGAAGCATTTGAATATTTATATAATAAATTATCATGTATAAAAACATTTGATCCTCAGGCAAATTATGCTTATGAAGATGATTTGGATGTATATAAAACTCTTTTGTGGGAATTGTTTATTTGTGTTATTGCCTATTTACGTCATGTTAAAGATTATGCAGCTATAAATGTATTGATAACATATACATACTTTTTGGAGAATAACCTTTTTGGTGGAGCGATTAAGCAAGCTAATTACACGACATTCAGACATCATAGTGTTGTTATAGAAGATCGTTATAAACCAAAGTCTGAAATGAAAAATAAATACACTTTGGTGGGAGATGTAGTTTGTAACCAAAGAGAAAAACTTCCAATATATACGACAGAAGCCATTGCAGAAGCTGATTTATTTTTATATCAAGTTTGCAATGCATATGATTTAGTTGAGGATGAACAAGCATGGTATAGAACTTACTGGTTTCCAACATGTTATATTTATGCACAGAATAAAAGTTTAGAATGGGAAAGAATGAAGTCTCGTAGATACTGCCAAAAAATGGAAGTGCTATTTGGAGTGGATTGTATTGAAAAATTAAAAGAAAAAATAGAAAAATGTGTATATGATTCTCAAATGAAATATTCAGATGGATGGGAAGCTGCACCTACCATATTAAGTTGTATTAAAGTTGAGGATATTGGAACTGTAAGTTAATGTATATTGTAAAGCTAGGAATTAAATGTCAGAAATTACAAAAAAGAAGAGGGAATATTTCTAATGCTTTTTAACAGAAATGGTTATGTTTTGAATTTCTCCACTGCGGATTTTGATGTTTTTACAACAAATAGTATTGGCATTGCATTATGTAATAAATATGGTCTTTCAAAGGGAAAATCTTTAATCGCATATTTAAATAGTACTACATATGGTGAAAGAGAAAAATTATTGTTAGATTTATTTCATTATTATGAAGATAATATGCAATATGAATATGATAAAGACTATGAGAATTTCTTTTGCTATAACGGATATGATGAGCAGTATGCAAGAATTTATCAGAAATGTAAGGATATTGTAGAAAGAATAGAGGGTGCTTCTTCAGTCGTAAGTCAAACGGCGAATAACTTGAAAAAGAAGTTTTCAAGTGAATATATGTCAAAACAAATTGAACTAATGTTATCTATGCAGGCAACAAATCCCACGAATGCTATAGGTGCAGCGAAAGAATTAATTGAAAGTTGTTGTAAGACAATTTTGGATGCGTTGGGAATCACATGGAGTAAGACAGATGATGTTCCACAGCTTACAAATAAAACATTAGATGCATTAAATTTATTGCCGGCAAATATACAGTCAACAGATCAAGGAACAGATGCGATAAAAGCCATATTAGGAAATTTGAGGTCTATCCCATCGAAACTGGCAGAAATAAGGAATCCTTTTGGAAGTGGGCATGGAAAAAGTGCATCTTTTAAGGGGCTTGAGGAAAGACATGCCAAACTGGCAGTTGGTAATAGTATTACATTTGTTGACTTTGTATGGAATACATACGAAAATCAAAAGCAAACAGGTCAAAAAATAATTTAAATGCTAAATTCATTTACATCTAGATGTTGAAGGTGGATTTCTGCTACTTAAAAGAGATTTATTGTCTGCATATATTCTTTTTAAAATTCTCATAGTTCATATACGAAATTGTGTTCCACAAAGAGATTTTACACGGTATATGACAGAGATAATGATATTAAGACTATAATGATTTATATGATGAATTTCGACCTAATTTACCCGCTTGAAATATATTTTTTATATGTCTGGAAATGGTTGATTTGTCTGTCTGAAACAATTCAGTCGTCTGGTCTAAAGAAAGCTATACTGTATCTTCATCAAAGGTATTTTCTATCTTTGTTAAACCATCTTCTGTTGTGTACATAGTAATGTTTGAATTATTCATATAATAGAAGCTCCTATATTGAGTTATTAATATAAGATTTCTTTCTTCTATGTATGTAAGGCTAAGTTATTTATATAACTTTGCTGATTTTAAAACAAATTTGTTTTATCATATAACAATATGTTGTTTGTATGAATTAATAGAATGGAAAAGGAGAATATGGGATTTTATAAATAATATCAGATAGAGAGATGGTTTAACGCAGGTTATGATAAAATAGTGAATTGAAAGAGGTAATAACTAGGATAGCGTCTCAGATTTAGCAGATGAGTTAAACGATTAAAAAGGGGGATTTTATTTGAAAGAGAAGAAAGTCGAAGTAACAATCCGTTCTAGTGCAGCAGAATATCTGACATATGTTGCTTCTGTTGGTGAACAGCAGGACAGCGTTGAGATGCGTTATGAGGATGAGAATATATGGCTGACACAGAAGATGATGGCTACATTGTATGATGTAGGTGTAAACACAATAAATTATCATATAAAAAAAATATTTGAAGATAGTGAGTTGCAAGAAAATTCAGTTATTCGAAAATTTCGAATAACTGCTGATGATGGAAAAAGTTACGTAACAAATCATTATTCATTAGAAATGATTATTGCCGTAGGCTTTAAGGTCAATTCCGAGCGTGCGGTACAGTTTCGTAAATGGGTGAATCAGATTGCAAAAGATTACACCATCAAAGGCTGGGTTATGGACGATGAACGGCTGAAACGAGGGACTTATCTGACAGAAAAGTACTTTGATGAGCAGCTAGAGCGTATTCGTGAAATACGAGCCAGCAAAAGAAAGTTTTATCAGAAAATTACAGACCTTTATGCTACTGCAATAGATTATGATAAAAATTCAGCTGAAACAAAGAGATTTTATGCTACGGTTCAGAATAAGATGCATTTTGCGGTTCATGGACATACAGCATCAGAGCTGATTGTAGAAAGAGCAGACCATACCAAAGAACATATGGGATTAACTACTTGGGCAGATGCTCCTGATGGTAAGATAAAGAGAAGTGATGTTACAATTGCTAAAAACTATTTAAGTCAGGATGAGATGAAACAATTGAATCGTATGGTTACTGCGTATTTAGATTTTGCTGAAAATATGACACTGAGGCATATTCCATTGACTATGGAGGACTGGGAGAAACGTCTAAATAGTTTTATTGAAATGTTTGATTATGGGATTTTGCAGGATGCAGGTAAGGTGTCTGCTGAGATTGCAAAGCTTCATGCTGAGACTGAGTTTGAGAAATATCGAGTTGTTCAGGACAGATTGTTTATGTCTGATTTTGATAAGTATATGTTGGAATTAGAGAAAAAAGCAAAATAAATAAGAATATGATTTAGTGGGATGATGAATCTATTGCCGCAAATTAATTAACGAGAGTGGGTTATTTTGCAAAAAGATATATTAGAAGAGTGGTAATCGAAGGTACATAAAAGCACTTTCAGTAGAGAGACTGTTGAAAGTGCTTTTTGTTATCATAGAAGATTGTATTTACTAACATTTATTCACAATTTATTTTGACTTGTCCATTATATGTTCCAATACGCCAATACTTTTAATAAAATCCTTCTCAACAGGAGAGAGCTTATCTTCAAGACGATTCTTGTATTTATTATATTCTGCATGAGCTTTTTAATAGCTTGTATATGGTTGATATGACCACTGCTGGTAAGAATATCACGGCGTGTCATTTTAAGGTAATCGTCGATGGTTTCAAGCCAGTCTTTCATATACATAGGCTCTTGGTTAAGGGCATGTACTCATGTACTTCTGCAATATCATGGTATGCAGTAACAATGTTATTCAAAGCATACAGAGCTTTTGCTCAGTTAGATAGTTTTTGGCAACTTCAATATCTGAACGATGAATTTCATTATGTACCCATAAGGTGAGTTCCATATTTCATCAAACTAGTTTTCACCATCTAATTGTTTGAATCTATTATCATCTAAGGAAAATCTTTTTTTATATATTCTTTTAAATTCCAATAGCCCATATCTGAAATTGTGTTCAACGAAGAGGCTTTATACGGTATCAGATAGAGATAACTACATCAAGATTATAATAATCAATGTTTGTTTCTACAGTACGTCACCCTTCAGTTTGAACTGTTGCAAATTTTGCAACAACTGAAATTTGGTCTAAAGAAAGCCATATAGTATTCTTTATCAAAGGGAGTTTCAATCAACAATATATTGTTGATAATAAGAAAATTCAAGTATACTATTAAAAAATAGCACACCCTCACAATTTCCGCACCTTCCCACCTTCAAACGAACTATATCCAGTCGGGTTCTTGCGGAATTCAGACGGTGATATACCTAAGCATTTCGTGAACTGGCGGTTAAAGTACGAGCCGTATTTGAAGCCACATTGACTGGAGATTTCTTCGATTTTAAGGTTGGTATTGGATAGCAGCTCCTGCGCAATCTTTAAGCGGTAGTGCAGCAGATATTCTATGCAGGTGCAGTTTAGCTGCTGTTTAAAGCGCTGGTTCAATGTGGTGCGGTTAAGGTGAACGAGTTCGCACAGGGAATTTAAGGTAATATCATTCTGGTAATTGGCATGAATATAGTCTGTACATATTGTTACAGGGTTAGTATTTTCAGACAATTCGTAGAATTTTAATTTGCGCTGGTCGACATAGATATCATATATGCAGTTTATCGTCTGACGCAGCATTCTCCTTATGCGGCAGGTCCAGTAATCGTCACTCTGCGCATAGGTTTCAGCACCAATCATCAGCATTAATTCATTAATGTGAATATACTGCTGTGGTGTTAAATGAAATATTCCCTGAAAATTTCCAGAATGCTTGGTAAACATGTAAAGCATATTTCTTTCATAAACATATTTCTCATCAATACTGATGTCGTCATCAAGATTTTCAAATCTAAGGCATGCTTTAATATACCAAGGGTCAAAATGAAACGCCTTGGCGCTTAAATGTGTCTTTTCTATACATTGAAACTTATCATATTGTGAAATGCAAAGCACAGCAGGAGCATTCACAGTCTGAAAATGTTCATTTATCTTGATAGTTGTACTGCCACACGAAATCATAATGATAGTACATCTCTTTTCTACAGGAAGCTTATCTAATGTATTATAGAAATCAAATTCAATAGGAATCTCTCTTTTTTTATGTCTGTCCGTCTGTGGCATGTTATCCCTCATTTCTGTAAATATTTTTAATAATTAAATATACACTATCTGCAAACATAGATTGCAAATAGTATAAAAAATCGCTGCATAAATGCCATTGTTAGCACATTTTACACAAGTTATACTTGCATATAGTATATATAAAGGAGTGGAAAATGTCTATATGGGGAAATTATTAAAGTACAGCAAAAAGTATTGGATACAGATTACACTTGCCGCAGTATCAAGTGTGACGGCGTCTGTGTCTACGGTAATGATTATTGATATTTTAAAGCTGATAATAGACCAAATTGCCGGTGGTACGCTTAAGCAGACGATTCATTTTATTGTAATTAAAATGCTGATTGTAATATGCGCAGGAATTGTGTCTAATTACATGGTTGTTGCGATGACTGGCTTTGTTGGAGCAGGTTTGCTGCAGAATCTTAGAAATGATGCGGTAAATGCGCTGATGAAGGCATCACCTGAATACATCAATAAATGTAATTATGGTGACATGATGGAGCGCATTACTGAGGATATTGAGGGATTGGCAGGGTTCATGTCGGGATATTTCAAGGATTGTTTATATGTGCCGGTTATTACGATTGTATATTCAGTATATTTATTTTTAATGAATCCGCCATTGGCGGCAATATGTCTGATGCCACTTGCAATTATAGTTCCAATCAATATAAAGCTTTTAAAACCAATAAAATTGCGCCAGCACCAGTATGCAAGGGAGCTGGGGCAGACTAACAATAATATAGAAGAAGCATTTGCAGGAGCAGAGGTTATCAAATCATATAATCTTCAGAAATGTATGATGAACCGGTATGAAAACGCACTTTATAAAATATTTGTGACATCTGATAAAACTGATTTGGCACAGTATAATCTCGAACCGCTTTCAAGGGCAATTCAGGAGATTCCGCTGGCACTTGCAATATGTGTCGGAGGTGTATTTGTATTCAGAAATGTAATTACAATTGGCGTGTTAATCGCATATATGAGCATAATTAAGAAACTGATTGACCCATTGTCATATACATATCAGTTGGTTGTGCGTTTTCAGACAGCACTGGTGTCAGTATCGAGAGTGTTTGAAATAATTGAAATCCATCCTGAAAAGACTGATTATGAAGGAAAATGTGTTGAAAAAGAAGGCAATTTGCTAATCAGCTTTGAAAATGTGTCATTTGCATATGAAGATGAAAATGTTTTACATAATGTAAGTTTTAGAGTGAAGCCTAATGAAAGAATTGCGTTTGTGGGAGAAAGCGGGAGTGGAAAGAGTACTATTTTAAAGCTGATTTCAAGACAGTTTGCTACAGACAAGATTGCACTGGTTTCACAGGAGACTACACTTTTTCCGTTGTCTGTTGCAGATAATGTAAGAATTGGGAATCCGCAGGCTATGCATGATGATATTATGAAAGCTTTGAGTATGGCAGGTTGTGAAACATTTGTAAAACAACTGCCTGAAGGAATTGAAACTGTCTTGTCGGAGAACGGAGGCAATCTTTCAGGCGGTCAGAGACAGAGAATTTCAATTGCACGCGCAATAGTGAAAGGCGCAGAGATTCTTCTGCTTGATGAACCGACATCAGCATTGGATTCCAAGACTGAAATTAATATTTGCAAAACAATTGATGAAATTTCCAAAGACCGTACGGTAATTACAGTTGCACACAGACTAAATACAATCCGTGATTATGACAGAATCTATGTGCTGGACAGGGGAGAAATTGTGGAGCAGGGGACACATGCTGAACTGATGACTATGCATGGGAAATATGCGCATATGTATGAGGAATTTATTAATAAAGAAATGAGGGACAGAGTATGAAAGATACCAGAAGGTTTTTGAGATATATTGGAAAATACAGATTCCGCTACTGGCTGATTCTGATTATCACATTAATTACCGAGTCAGCTTTGCAGGTTCTGTATTCTTATGTCACCAAACAGACGATTAATGCGATTGAATTTCAGAATATGCAGATGTTTAGGACAGCAGTAATAGTATGTGTGATTATAGTCATATGCAAATGTCTTTTTCCATATCTGCGGTATTTTCATATTCATCTTGTAAGAAGAATGGTTTATGACCTTAAGTTAAGACTATTTGAAAAGCTGCTGGATATGAACATGAAATTTTATGATGATACACACAGCGCAGAAGCGATGAGAATTCTTAATATGGACGCAGATTCTTTAAAAACTGCATGGTTTTCACATGTATACTGGGTGTCAGGAAAGCTTGTGCTTGTTATTGCATCGGTTATTACAATGCTTTTTTACAGTACGATTCTGACATGCATTGCGCTGATAATCAGTGTGCTTACTGCATTTGTGTCTATCAGGATAAATAATTCTATTAAGAAGTATGCGAAAAATGTACAGAAGAAATCTGCAAAATTGGCAGCTTTGTTTAGCGATATAATATCAGGCTTTGTTACATTAAAGATGAATCCGGGAGCGTCAATTGTGCTGAAACATTTTTACAAAGAAAATGAAGAATCAGCACAGGTAGAAAGGTTGAGGGTAAGAATGGAAGCGTCACTTGAGATGGCAGCATTTTTATTGGGGATTATTGGAAGCTTTGGCACAATTATTGTGGGCGCACTGCTTGTGGCGGATGGAAAGCTGAATTTCGGAATAGTTATGGCTGTAGTCACATTGCAGATGAGTATGAGTTCATCAATGCAGAGGTTTGGAAGTTCACTGGCGGTATTTTCAACATCGGTTGTGAGAGCAGGGCATGTGTTTGATTTCCTTGAGTTGGAGCAGGAAGAATGTGTGGGCTGGAATACGCAGACACAGGTTGATACGGTGGATTTGCATGATAAATGTAATGTTGCTATAGAACTTTACAAACTACATTTTTCATATAATGAAGACGCTAAGATTTATTATAATGGACTTAAGGTTAAGAATGGTGAAAAAATTCTGCTGGCAGGAGAATCAGGCTGTGGTAAAAGCACATTTTTAAAACTATTACTGAGGTTCTATCCTGCCCAAAGCGGCAGTGTCAGATTATATGGCAGGGAGTTGAATGAATATTCTTTAATGCAGTTGAGGAATATGATTACTTATGTACCGCAGGAAAGTTATCTGTTTGAGGGTACGATTCGGGAGAATATTGAATATGGCTGGAATAAAGCAGGCAGTCCGGATATGGATATGATCGTCAGAGCGGCAAAACAGGCATATGCAGATGAATTTATCAGTGAACTGCCTGATGGATATGACACAAGGCTGACCGCCGGTGGAATGAATCTGTCAGGTGGTCAGCGCCAGCGGATAGCAATTGCGAGGGCAATGCTTAAGGATTCACCTGTTATTCTGATGGATGAGCCATCTTCAGCTCTTGATACGCACAGTGAAAATGTATTTCTTAAGGCACTGGATTCGCCTATGAAGGATAAAACGGTTATTATGGTTTCACACAGAATGACTGGAGTTGAGCGGTTTGACAGGGTGGTGAGGCTGTAGATATCTTTAAGGTTGAAAGAAAAATTTACATGGTTTATAAAAATGCCGCATACGGAAAAAATTTTAAATGAGATGATTGCATATTTCTTATAAAATGGATATACTTTCTTATCTAAAGATATATTGACTGAGTTTGAGGGAAGAGGAGATGAAGTTCATGTGCTTCCCTTGTCTTTTTCCGAATACTTTTGTTTTAAGCAGGGCGATAAAAGTGAAGTATATGATGATTATTTTCTCAAAAAGATTATTGATAACCCGGTGTATATGGGGAAGATAGCATACGGACGCAGGCGCACCGAAAAGAAAACAGGAACACGTAATGAAATGCATGTAGTGGAAAAGGAATGTATGGCAACATTGCAAAAGTAGGTCGGAAAGATAAGAAAACCAGATATTACTACTATTGCAAGAATACAGTAAATGCCACAGGACATAAATGTACTTTTCGATGTAACATTGAACAGTCTCAAATTGATGATGTGCTTGCAAAATTGATTACGGCAATGACTAGGGAAGGAAAATTCAAGGATGCCATTCAAGACAGAATCGGGGCAACAGTTGATACTTCTGATCTGGAAAAGCAGTTATCTGTATTAAACGCAAATCTCCATCAGGCAGAGATAATTAAAACACGTCTTGAACAGCAGATGGATAATCTGGATGTTACACATATTCATTACGATAAAAAAATTTCAGATTTACAGAGACGATTAGATACCCAATATGATAAAATAGATGAAGTGGAAGAGGCAATCTTAGATTTGAAGTCTCAGGTATATGAACTTAAGAAAAATCAGATTGATGCGGACAGCATATACGGCTTTTTGAACGCATTTAATGAATTATATGCAGAATGTACGGATGCTGAAAAGAAACAGTTTATGCAGGCATTTATTGAGCGTATTGATATATTTCCAGAAAGACGAGAAGATGGTAATTGGATTAGGAATATCAAGTTTCAATTTCCAGTACCGATTCTTAGAGATGGCAAGGAAGTAGTTCGAGTTGATGGTATTTCTTTGGATAAAGAGCAGTCTGATGAGCATACTGTTACCTTGGAAAAGTTTCCGACACTTGAGACAGTTGTTCTTTTGTCCCAACTGAAACAAAAGCCGGATGATTACATTAATGTCACGATTGAACTTGATGATATGGATATAACATCTGCA
>ERZ831634.795-NODE-795-length-37722-cov-6.018133_pt1 | contig 37722 bp, 28 predicted proteins | sample MGYA00519953_ERZ831634 | MGnify/ENA primary metagenome ERZ831634 (study PRJEB31850, sample SAMEA3708718) | human gut metagenome | biome: human gut; feature: human-associated habitat; material: faeces | place: China | collected 2014 ... | reverse complement strand
TATATCCCGTGAAATGCCCGTATTTCCGGGCTTTTTGGAGATAATCAGAGTTGTTTAACAAATACTATCAGTTGTTGTCTGCAGTCATTTCATCCAAATACAAGCCAAAGACATAATTTGGAGACTGACCGTAAAGTCCGGTTTCGTCATCGGCAAAGGACGCACCAGTTGCTGATGAATAGAAGGCTTTCAGAGCTTCATCTTCGCTCAGATGATCGTGCGCCATAATTTTCTGGATAATCTCCGGCAGAATCATTGCGCGTGTTGTGCTGTGATTCATGGATTCACACTCCCGCAGATATAGCTGTTCTGAAAATGAAGCGTGCGCAGAGCCGCTTCCGTGCAAAACGCGATTTGATTGTTGATCTGCTCAAACTGCAACCGCTCGATGGCGTCTTCTTTACGCATGATCCCCTGCATAACGTAGGATACCGTTTCGCCCACATTGTCGTTTGCAATTTTGCCCTCGACAATGTCATAGCCGTGAGAATAATCTGTTCGACTGCGGCAGGTCACGACCAAATCCAACCATTCCATGCTCGCACCGTCAAGCTGCAAAAACCGAAGCTGCTTTGCAGCATCCTCGTCCCATTCGTAGACGCTGACAATAGCCTGAACCTTCGTTTTTGTACGGCGGCTCTCGATCATGGCGCGGCGTCTGGCCCAGCGTTCGGCCTGTGCCTGAATATCCGTGGTATAGAATGCAAAACCAAAGTCACGACCGATTTCGGATTTGAGAATGTGCGGCTGTGAAACCTCCATCGTACTTCCGTGATACAAAATCATGCCGCGCCCTCCAGATACCGGTCGAAGAACTGCATCAGGTATTCCATGCTCATGCCGTGCAAATCTTCATAATCTTCGTCGAGCAGGTTCAGAAGTCCGGTTCGCTCAAACAGCGCATAGACCTCATTGCTGGGCCGCCCGATGTGCGCGGCATAGTATTCAATGCAAAACGCTTTGAAGGATAATGTACTCATACAGACGCCCCCCTTTCTGATTCTATTATATCCAAAACCCAAATAATTTCAAGGAGGTCACATCACTTGAAAAAGAACCGCAAGAACAAACCTGCTCCGCCGCCCGGCTTGCCGCCGGAGGAGAAGCCGCCAGTCAAGGAGCAGCCGAAGAAGCAGCCGTTTCTCAAGCGGCTGCTGTTCGGCGAGGAAACGCCGGATCTGAGCGAGCTGGAGGCCGGCTCTACAACAATTCTGGACATTCTTTCGCCCACGAGCGTGGACACCAAAAGCCGGGACTACATTGTAGTGGACGGCATTTTTCATGCCTATCTTTACATCACGGGCTATGGCTATTCCACGACCGTCGGCGCAAGCTGGCTGGCCCCGCTGGTCGAGGCCGGCGAGGGCGTCAGTATTTCGTTCCACTTTGACAAGCAATCCAAGGAGAAAATTCTGGCGAAGATCTCCCAGCAGACTATGATGAACCGCAGCCGGATGCGCGACGTTGCCGACACCCGGCAGGACTTCGAGGAGCTGGACAGCGCCATCGCCTCTGGAATGTACCTCAAGGACGTGATGAACCGGCAGGGCGAGGATTTTTATTATATGCACACGCTCATCGAGGTCACAGCCGGTGATCCTGAAACGCTGGAGCATCGCGTCACGGCGGTCGAAAAGCTCTGTGTCTCCGTGGACATGATCGCCCGCCGCTGCGAGTACAAGCAGGAGCAGGCGTTTTTGTCCATGCTCCCCATCCTCTATCTTGACCCGGACATTGAACGCAAGTCGCGCCGCAATGCGCTTACCAGCGGCGTGGCGGCAGCGTTTCCGTTCGCGTCTTATGAACTGTCTGACCGCAACGGCATCTTTCTTGGCCTCAATATGTACAACCGTTCTCCGGTCTTTCTGAATCCCTATGACGACTATAAATATACGAACGGCAACATCTGGATCGGCGGCTCGTCGGGTGCAGGTAAGACGTTCACGCTCCAATGCGTCGGCGGACGCTTACGGCAACAGGGCAAGCGTGTCATTTACATCATTCCGAAGAAAGGTCATGAGTTTCGCCCGCGCTGCGAACAGCTTGGCGGTCTGTATCTGCGGATGTCCCCGTCCTCGCCGGACTGCCCGAATATCATGGCGATCCGCAGAAAATCGCTGGACACCTACGCGGGCCTCAAGGGGCTTGCTTCCCGGGATGATTCCGTGCTGGCGGATAAAATTTCGCGGCTCATCATCTGGTACAGCCTGCAAAAGCGTGACCTCAGCGACGAAGACCGGAACTATCTGGACACGTCGCTGGTCGAGTGTTACCGGCGGTATGGCATCACGTTTGACAATGCTTCTGTTCTGAACGAGGACGGGAGTTTTGGCAGAATGCCTATTCTGGCGGATTGGTATGACGTGCTGCAGGAGAGCGCGGATACGCGGCATCTGGCCGTCGTGCTGGCGCGGTATGTGACCGGCTCGGCCTCCGCGATGGGCAGCCGGAATGAAATTGACCTTGATAACAAATACATCGTCATTGACACATCCGGTATGCCCGACGATCTGCTTTTGCCCGGTATCTTCTGGGCGACGGACATTGCAAATGACCTCATCTCCGGTGCCGGTGGGCAGCTCTCCGCGCTCATTTCAGACGAGCTATGGTCGCTGGTCGGCGCGAACTCCAACCCGCTGGCGGCAGGCTACATTCAGGAAATGGTCAAGACCATCCGCGGCCTTGGCGGTATCGCGATCACATCCACACAGGGCATGCAGGACCTTTTCTCGCTGGATAACGGCAAATACGGAAAAGGCATTCTGGATTCCAGCCGCATCAAGATCGTCATGCAGATGGAAGAGCAGGAAGCGCGGCTGATTCAGAACGTCTTGAATCTCTCCGAGGAAGAAGTCCGTCAGATCACACGGTTCCGCCGCGGCGAGGGGCTTCTGTGCATTGGCTATAACCATGTGCCGATTGCGTTCTACGCCACGCAGAAGGAATACGATGCGATCACCACATCGCCAACAGATTTGTTAAGGAGAAAGGAACGAGAAGCATGAACGAAGAACGATTTGCAGCAGAAACAAAAAAGATTCAGTCCGTCATTGCCAAAGCTTCGCAGAAAGCAGGCGCTCTGTCCGCACTTTCTGACGGCGGCAAAATGAATCCGGAAAAATTGCAGCTTACGCTGGAAGAAACCGCGTATTTCTTTGAATCCGCGACGCTCTATCTGCGCGCCCTCTGCGAAACACAGATGCCGGGCGCTGGCGGATACGGGCGGCGCGACGGGCTGGAGTTCCAGCTCCCGTCCGGGCACATCGAGATCGCGGGCGCGGGCTGGGTACACATGCAGATCGACACGCTCCTGCCGCACTGCCGGTATATGCCCGCGACTTGGCTGACGGATACCGTGCGGCAGCTTTTGACCGCGTATATGCAGCGCACAAACTTCCGGCTGCATTTCAAACAGATGCTTTTGGTGATCGACGAACACAGCGACGTGGATGGCCGGCACGTATTCGATCAGGACAACAAGGGGTGGAAAGCCGTGAGCAATGCGCTCAAGGGCTTGGTCATTGACGATGACGACCAGTACCACCTATCCGTCCACATGATGTCCAGCCGCAGCGCGGAGAATGTCTGCCATATCAGCCTGGTGCTGCCGGAATCGGAGGAGGAATTTTTCCGGTTTCATCGAAAAGGGATCGCATATCGGCCTTTGGAGCCATCCGTTACCCTGTGCTCTGCGACTTCATTTTGCCTTGTCTGAGGCTCGGACAGACCCGATGGGTCAAACCGCTTGTAATTCCATGCTTTTTCGTAATTTGAAGCGTCCGGCGGGCGGCGAAAACCGGCATCTACGGCTACCCATCGGTCAAGCAGCCAAAAGTCACGCAGAAGCGCCGAAATTGTGGTTGCGCCGGAACCGGCGCAAGCGCAGTTTCGGTGCCTCGCAGGAAAACGGGAACTGCCATGATTTTTACGACCCGCGACCTTGATATCCTGCGCTTTCTCCGCTGGTGCCGCTTTGTGCTGGCGAAAGATCTGACCGGCGTGTTTTCCATGGGTGAGGTTCAGAACCTTGAAATCCTCCGCCTGATAAAACTCTATTTGCCCGCACAAGCCTACACACTGACCGCTTCCGGGACCCGACTGCTCGAAGCTGCTTTTCCAAAGCTCCCTGCCGCAGTTGCTCCGGCTTACAAAGCCGCTGATACCATCCGCCGTATCCGGCAAGCAAAGGTGATGACCACCGCGTATCAGGCGGGCGTTCCTGTTTTTACGACAGACGTTTCCGCACTATGCGAACAGGCAATGTTCCTCCCCATGATCGCCCGCAACCGCGGCTCCAATCCGTGGGGCAGTACCCGCGTGGCGGCGCTGCTCCATACCGGCGACCTCATGTGCGCGAGTCACTGGGTCAGCCCCGGTATCGGCTGCGTTGCACTGACGGATGAGCTGACCGCGTTCCAGAATCATACGGCATCGATTCCCGCAAAGCAGCGCGCCATGATCTTTGCCGCGTCCAGCTACGAGGAGATCCTTTCTGAGCTGGATACCGTGCAAGAGAAGCAAAATACGCGCCTGCAAACCTACCGCGAGGTCTACGATTGCCTGAAGCTGCCTCTCTTTCTGATGCCGTGCAATGACACGGGCTGCTTGCAGCTCCGCATCATGGGTGTTCCAAATTACCGTGAACTTCTGGCGAGAATCATCCTGAAGTCGCACTATGTTCCGCCGCCTGCGAATCGCCCAATGTATGACGCACTGTATCAGGGTGTGCCATTCGTCATGGCAGCGGATATGAACCTGCGGCGCATTGACGCAGCGGTAGAAACGGCCTGTTCGGACGGCCTTTCTCAAATCGTGCTGGCCGCACTGCCGGAACAGGCAGAAACCGTTCTGAACCGCTGCTACCGTGAAACCGGAAAGGCGCGTGTCTTTACCATCACGGAGTCGGCGCTGCGGGAGCTGCTTGGAAGCACCGCGCCATACGCGCCGCCTGACCTGCCATTTTACACATCGGAAGGAAGTGTTCTGGATGTTCCGCCTCTCAAAGCTCCTTGAAAAGCTGGAGGACAAACTGGACGCAAGATTCAAAAGCTGGCTTGCCCGAAACAAAGCCAAGCTGCCCGTGCGCGTGCCAGCCGTGATCGTCGGCTGGTATTTTTATGGGATGTTTCTCAATTCGCTGCGGCTTGGAATCGCATCGACCTTTCATCAAACGGACGAAGAAATCAAAAGCATCTGGGTGCTGAACCCGTTCAAAAACTGGGGTGCGGTATTTACCGGCTTCGGAATTGTGACGACGCTGGTGATCGTGCTGATCATCTGCCTCATCACGAAAAAAGGCTACATCTGGTTCTCCGGCTACAAGTACACGCATGACCCGCGCGGGTTTGACATTCTCCCGGACGGCACACATGGCACGTCCGGGTTTTTGACAGAGAAAGAAATGCGAGAATTTCTGGAGCTGTCGCCTGCGGGCAAAGCGGATGGCATGATCCTCGGCAAAGTCAAAAAGCATCCGGATGATCCGGATGCTTACGCGCTCTATGCGGCACATCGGATGGTTGCCGGAGACAATAATAACTTACTCTGCATCGGCGCGCCGGGCAGCGGCAAGTCCAGAGGCTTTATCATCCCGTTCCTCATGGGCTGCGCAAAGCGCGGTTAGTCCGCGTTCATCACGGATGCGAAGGGCGAGCTTTTTGAACGTCTTTCCCCGTATTTCCGGCAGCATGGCTTCTATGTGAAAGCTGTGAATTTTCTGGACATGGAACACTCGGACGGTTGGAACTGTCTATACGGTCTGGACACCCAGCCGCAGCTCGTGCAGACGGTAGCGAACACGATCGTGCAGAACACGTCGGGACCAAAAGAAGCAAACGACTTCTGGAGCCGGGCAGAACTGAATCTGCTCATGGCGCTCATTCACTATGTCGTCAATCTGCGCGATGCAAACGGGAATTTGCTCCCCATTGAACAGCGCGGGCTCGGCGATGTGTACCGCATGATCGCGACGGAGAGCATTGAGGAAATCAACCGCAGGTTAGCTGCCCTCCCGCCGGAGCATCCGGCCAAATACCCGCACGGCCTGTTCCTCAAAGCAAAAGAAAACCTCTGGGGCAACATCGTCATTGGTCTCGGCAACCGATTGGCGGTCTTTCAAAGCCGCTTGGTGGATAAGATCACGCGCAACCATGATGTAGACCTTCTGCTGCCCGGCAAGCGGCCCTGTGTGTATTTTGTCATCATCTCCGCGCAGGACAGCGCGTACCGCTTTTTGTCCTCGCTGTTCTTCTCGCTGGCTCTGCCGCAGCTTTCAAACTTCGCACGTCTGCAATGCGCGGGCGGGCGGCTGCCGGTGCTGACAAACTTTTGCCTCGACGAATACTGCAACATCGGCTATCTGGATGGCGTGGCGGACAGCCTGAACAGCATCCGCGGCTTCAATATGTCCGCGCAGATCGTCGTGCAGAGCCTTTCTCAGTGGCAGGAGAAGTATCCGGGCAAAGAATGGGAGAATCAGCTGGCGACATTCGACCAGACGCTCTACATGGGCTGCAACGATCTGACGTCGGCAAAGTACATCTCCGAAAAATGCGGCAAGGTGACGATCTCCGTTCTCAATAACCAGATGCCGATGATGCCGCTGTTCTCGCCGGTGTATTCGTCCACGCGCCCGTATTCCCAGACGCGAAGCAACACCCAGCGCGATCTGATGAACCCCGACGAAGTCCTTCGCTTGGAGAATAAAAAATGCTTGGCTCTGTTCAAAGGCCACAAGCCCGCGCTCCTTTATAAAATGACGCCGGAGGAGCTGCCGGACTACGCCGGACTCACCACCTGCCGCGTCATTGACTACATCCCGGAATGGCGAAGAAAAGAAGCCGAAGTAACGCCGCAAAAGAAAGCACCTGTTCAGAAAGAACCGTTAAACATCCCCAAACCGCCCGACAACGAAAAACAGCCAGACCGCAGCGAGCAGCCGCCCGCCTACGATCTGGCTGAGGATGATGAGATTGGAATGGTGGAGTGTACGGTGGACAGCATTCTGAACCAGTAATTCAGATCTGGCGCTTGATATCGCGTCGGCTGTAAATGATTCTGCGGACTTCCATGACATCATCAATGACAACATAGAAGATCGTGTAATTGCGGACAGTGATCCGATAGTACGGATACCGCCGTTCCTTTGCCGAGTGATACTGTTCAAATGCCTCTGCGTAGGAAAGACGGTCGTGGATCGCCGTCTGCACATCAGAAACCAATGCGTCTGCGGCGATTGGGTTTTTCAGACGATTCGTGATATAATCTACGATTTCATTGAGGTCTTCTTCAAACAGCGGGAGAAAGCGCAGCTTATAATGCTTTTCGTTCATGGATGCGGCTCCTCACTCTCGAAAAAACTTCATCTTCCGTATAACGAACGGGGTCTGCTGCCGCAGCCTTATCCGCCTCATCCAACTTCAGTTCGATATCGTCCGTCAGCGCGGCGTACTGCTCCAGACTGAGAACGACCATAGAGCCGTACCCGTTCTTGGTGAGATAAACAGGCTTGCCGCTTTTGACGCAGTCTTCGATCTCTGTAAACTTGTTTCGTAAATCTGATACCGGCCGAATCGTGATCATACTGACACCTCCCAAGCAAGTCAAATTCTTATGGCGTTATTTTATCATAACTATGCCATTTTATCAACCGTCAATACAATGCAATTAGAAATCGGAGGGAATCCCCATGAAAGCAGCCAAGCTGACCGAGCATCCAAGTTTCCGCCTTCTGCGGCAGACGGACGTACAGAACGTCTGGCATATGCAGATGCCGCGATGGTTATTTTCCGACCCGCGATATGCGGATATGAGTCTGGACGCGAAAGTGACATATACCTTTCTTCTGAACCGCTTTCAGCTTTCACGGCGCAACGGCTGGGTGAACGATGCGGGCGAGGTGTTCGTGATCTTTCCCCGCAAGGCGCTGGCAAAGGAGCTTCGCATCTGTGAGCAGCGCGTCACGGCGGCGTTTCGCAAGCTGGCAGAGCTTCAGCTCATCTGGGAAAAGCGCTGCGGCCGCGGCGACGCCAATCAGATCTATCTGGCCAGCGTCACGCCCATCGATGATCCCGGCTACGAATGTGCACCGTTCTGCTCTGAATCGTATGAATCCTGCGGTTCCAGAACCGCGGATTCTGCGTTTCTTGAAGCGGAAGAACCGCAGGATACGCGGCCCCAGAACCCCGGAATCCCTGCTTTTAGAACCGCAGATTCTGATGTTCCAGAACCGCAGGATCCGGGTGCAAGTAATACTGATTTTAGTCAACCTGATATAGCTTTCTCAGATGTCAGTCCATCCGTACCTTCGGAGGACGGGCCGGCGGACGATGAAAAAGAGCTCACGGGCATTCTGGATGCTTGTGAGCTTTCGTATTTCGAGCCGGAGGTGGCGCGTGTTTTTGAGAACGCCATTGAGCGGCTTTTCTACTCGGACAAACTGCGCATCGGGCAGGCTGTTCTGCCGCAAAGCCGGGTGCGTTCCAGGCTGCACCGGCTGAACTATTTCGTCCTGCAAGAAGCGGAGAGCAAACTGCACGCGAACCGGAATGTCCCTGTCAGGGATTCTACGAAATACGTTATGTCAACGATCTACAACTGCATCACGGAAACGGAGAGTGACCTGCTGGTCGATCCGTATCTCAATTCGCTGCGTTCGCCGCCGGGAAAGGGGCGAGGCTAATGCTGCTGACGAAACAGCAAAAATATCTGCTGGCGGTCTTGGAAAAGCTCGGCTGCGCGGAGCAGCGGCAGCTTGCCGCACTGCTGCAAAAAATGTTTGCCTTTTCTTCGCTCGATGATGCCGTGCGCGTGACCGGCGCTTGTGTACGCCAGATGCAGATGGGCGGGCTGCTGCAAATTTCCGACAACATCGTCAGTCACTGCGGAGAACGGGCAGTTTCGCAGCAGATAGAAGCCATTGACGTGATGCTGGAACTGTCCGCGGCACAGCCGGAGAGTTTTTATGCTGTGGACAAACATATCCTGCTCCGCTTTTCGCTTGGAGAACCCAGTTTCAAGCAGTTTGTCATCGTGTCCGGCAGCGATCCGCCGCCGGAGCATGAGATCCGGCAGGACGAAAAGATCATTGCTCTGCTGCCTGATAGCATCAAGCCAGAGGCGTTTTCATACACCAGACCCGTCATTTTTGCGATCCGGCAAGAGAGCGGCACGCACCGATTCTTTGCCAGAAAATAATTATTACAGGAGGAACTACATATGCCCAGAAAGAAAGCCGAACCCGAAGTGCTGCAGGAAGAAACCGTACAGCCAGAAATCGCCCAAGTCGAAGAAACGGTCACCGCAGAACAGCCAGTATTGGAACCGCAGGTCGAAGAACCTGCAATCACAGAACCTGTACAACCCTATGGAGAGGACGACGTGCCCGCAGCGGCAGAAAAATCTGAATCTTCCGAACCGGAGAAGAAATCCTTCTACAATCTGGACTTCCGTGCGCTCGATCAGGATCTCTCGCCGGAGCAGCGGCAGGAGTGGAACACGATCTATGCCTCCTTCCGCAGCCGAAGCGTCATGCGCGGCACGATCATCGGCGTCGATCCCCATTCCATGACCGTCCGCAGCGCGCAGACCGGACAGGTCGAGACCAAGCGGATGTACTGTGCGGTCATTGTGCCGTTCCGCGCCCGCATTTTGATCCCGGAAACGGAAATGTGGGCAGAAAGTGAAGAACGCCCGGCGTTCGTTTTACGGAACATGCCGGGCGCTCAGATCGATTTTGTCATTACGCATGTGGATCGTGAAGCGGGCTTCGCTATCGGCTCCCGCCGTCTGGCGCTGGCGTCACGGCGCTATTTCTTCTCCACACAGCCACTCCACCAGCCGGGCAGCCGTGTGCCGTGCCATGTGCTGGCCGTCGGCCCGCGCCGGTGCCTCGTCGAATGCTATGGCTACGATGTGAATCTTTCGCAGCGTGATATGAGCTATGCGGCTATTCCCGACCTGCGGGAACAGTATCATCCGGGCGACGAGCTGACCTGCGTGGTCAAGCAGTTTGACCGCAAGGCCGGTGCCTTGGAGATCTCCGTCAAGGAGACTGTTCCGAATCCCTTCGATGAAGCCAGTCTGCGTCACCCCATCGGCTGCCGCCGCAGGGCAACCATTGCGGGCAAATACGCCGGAGGCGTGTTCTGCAACCTCCCCGATGGCGCTGTCGTCATGTGCCGATATTCGTTCCATTACGAGGACTCGGATTTCAAAACCGGCGATACCGTCATGGTCGTGATCCAGCGGTATGATGACGGGAAGAAGCAGATTTTTGGGAAGATCGTTGGGAGATAATATCCTCTCGTTGTAAGTGCTGTCCCTTCTTGTGTTCTACTGATTCTGTGATATAATCTTGGCAGTCCATAGCGATTGCTCTCCCTTGGAAGAAGTTGTGTGCAAACTTCATTTTACAATCAACCCAAATAAATCATCGAGATTGTTGTTGCATTTAGAAAATGATATTGTCTAATCATACAAAAGGTTTTTCAAAAGGACTCTTTTGCGAAAAATGAAATATAGTATGATTCGGTGCAGATTCCTAATTTCATCTTCTGCGAAATATAGGGTTCGCAGATAGCTGCGAACCCCTATTTCGGACTTAAACGGCAATATACCCGATAACCTGACGGTTTGATGTAAACTCGCTGACAGTCATTCGTCTCAGCGCAGGATCATCTGCTGCCCAGTTATCTTCTGTAAAGTAAACATAGCCATCTTCGACAGCTTCGATAAAGAGAACGTGGCCATACACACTCGACGTGTTGCAGCTACATACAGAATTTGCGACCGGGGTATGCGATGCGGGGTATTTAGCCTTATAGCCGCCAGATACATTTGCATACCACTGATTTCCATTTTGACCGCCAGAGAATGTAATATTGGCACCACATTTTTCATAGGCTCGTCCCCAACAATACCATGTGCACTGGCCTGCCGTGAATTTGTTCAGCGGACTAAGGTAACCAGTAGAATTAGTATCCGAAATAATGCTGCCGACGCGATTGCTCAAAGTTCGGAGATAGTTGGCATAAAAGTATCCGCGAACAACGCCAGCATGGTTTTTCATTTCAACCAGAGCAAAGTCATTTTCTTTTATGCCAAGGAACGAAATAAATGCATTTTCTGAAAAAGATCCCAGTTTCATATACCCAGAAAATGCAGGGCCTTCGAAGACCGCAGCCGATGTTACCACAACCCGGATTGCTTTATTGGTTGCCAGTGCAGTGTATGTCCGAACAGATTCCTGCAACTGCACATCTCTTGCAAGGACATACCCTCTGCGCTTGGTCCTGTTTACGCCATCATATTCAACGAACAGAAAATCAAGTTCTCTAAAAATTGCGGTAACTGACTGATTCTGATGCAATGTGGCCATAGTTGCATAGCCAGATGTCCGAGGACCACCGTACACAGTTGTTTCTTTGATAATTCTAGACATATTTTCCTCCTAAAGAATATTATGAAAATCTGACATATCATACCGGCACCGATAGTAGCGAGAACTCTAAATATTTACAATTCAAATCAGAGCATTGGTGATCACCTGCCAGCATTGGAGCCTCGATATTTTATGTCATCACTAGTTTAATGAGAAAAGAAGGTGCAAAAAGTAAATATGAAGAACAACATATTCTTTCTTAGTCTTTGCTTTGCGTTATGCCTGATACTGATGGGCTGTGCTTCCAAGGATACCACTCATTTTACAGGTCAGCCTGAAGTGTCAGCTTCTGCGGCAGACACATCCGAAATTCAGAACACTGAATCAGCTGAGACGGTAACGGAATCCGCGCCGCCAGAAGAAATGCCTGACCCATCCGTTTCTGCCGAGGAAGAGACTCAGTTTCTGAGAAGCTTCCGCGAGCATATCTCTCTGCACACGGTGCACCCTGAATTGGATCTCCATTTCTTTGATGAGGCAGCGATCTCGCTATGGCGGGATTTCCTGTTCGCACAGATTCCGGCGTATGCTTCCTTTATAAAAGATGTCGCATATCAGGCAAATCTGTATTCCCTGCCTGAGATCGGCGAATACCTTGCCATATTGGAAGATTCAGATAAGCGCACATCTGCTTATTTTGCTGTTTCTGCGATAAACCAAAGCACAGAAAAATTAGAATCAGCGGATGGCACACAGCGGCTGATCGCGTATAATGAATACGAAAAGCCAGACGCTGTTTTCCCAGAGGAATTACCGGATGCGTACTTCAGCGTGATATTATCCAGTATGGAAGCCGCCTATTCTGCAGAGCTTTCTTTTGAAAATGTGGGGGAATTGACAGAGGCTGAGCTGTACACTTCATTTCAGCTCTTTTCAAGCGAAGATGATCTGCTGAATTGTTGGAACGAAGCTGCGCAAGCCTACTGCTATACAAAAGATATGATTTGTTCCACATTAGATCGGTATTATAATGGCTACACCTATCGAATCGAGGAAGATCCATTTTACGATCCAAGCTATGATGCAATCGTCACCACGGTTGTCGGAGGCTTCGGCGGTGGTCTCTATGTCGATGATCTGAAGATACAGTCTGACGGGAGCAAATGCATAATTGAAGGAACTGTCCGGGATGGGAACGGTGAAGAAATCGCACGGAAGGAATATTGTAACGATATAGGCGCGCGTTTTTGGACAATCCGGATCAGAAATTTTTGAAATATTTTCTGCGATGCTCAAAAAGGCGAGATGAACAGCATCTTCGGCGTCCTGTGGGCGTTTTAGAATCTGAAAAGCAGTATAGAACATCAACTGCTTGTACTGCTCATAAAGCCGCTCAAATTTTGAGCGATCTTCTGCGGTGTCAATAAGCTGCAGGTAAACAATCATGTTTCGACGACCCTCCCCATGATGGATCTATTATAGCATAAGATTCCTACGATGGGGAGAGTAGATTATGGGACGCTTGCCCTTATAAAGCGGTGTAAATCAGACAATTTCAGGGCTTGGAGCGCCATCTTTCGAGTGTGAAATTTCGGCGGTGTCCGGGCAGATCATGGTGACGGGGATGCTGCGATTTTGCGCACTGAGGATCGCTGCCCTAACATATGGCAAAAGACGCAAAAACCATCCGGGAAGAACTGGCGCGGCCATTTGCGCCGGAGGACTTGGAATGGCGGATTCAGGTGACGTCGAAAGACAAGACCAGCGGCCTTGCCATTCCGTATGTCACAAACCGCGCCATTCAGGACCGCTTGGACGAAGTCGTGGGGCCGGAGAACTGGTACAACGACTACAGGCCGTGGCATGGTAACGGGAAAAAGGACGCGCAGATCTGCGGCATTTCCATCTATTTTGAGGGCAAAGGCTTTATTACAAAGTGGGACGGCGCGGAGGATTCCGACATTGAGCCCATTAAGGGTGGTTTGTCGGACTCCATGAAACGCTCCGCCGTACAATGGGGCATTGGACGTGTCCTCTACAAGATGACAAAGCCGCTCTGGGTCAAGATCGAGCAGAAGGGCAACTCCTATGTGATCTGCGATACCGAGCGGCCGAAGCTGAACGCTGCATATTTGGAATTACTGGATAAGCTGCATCAGCTTCCCACGTCTCCGGGTGCAGCGCAGGCACAGCTCAGCTACAAGCGCGACGGACAGGCTGGACAGCAGGCGCAGAATACCGCACCGGCGGCCACGCCGCAGACGCAGCAGCAAGCACCGCAGCAATCATCGCGGCCAACACAGCAGTCTCAGCAGCCGCTCCCGTTTATGACGCGGCAGGTCTGCCAGTACGTTGTGCTGTCGGTGAGCAATCAGCAGGATATGTCCGGCCAGCCGTTGATCTGCGCCGTTCTGCAAAACGCAGAGGGCAAGCAGGCGAAGGTCTACGCACAGGGCAGTCATCCCATGCTTATGCCCGGTGCGCAGCTCTATGACGCGCAGGTCACCATGCGGAAACAGGGAAACGTCGCATTTTATACGCTGGACGGCTACCAGGTCGTGCAGCAGGCAGCGTAAGGAGGCAGAATGGAAAAAATCAAAGGATTTCAGATCAGTAGCATGATCGTCTCCGGTTTCAAATGCTATGAAGAACCAACGGAGATCACGTTCGGCAATCCTACCATTGTGACCGGCGGCAACGGCCGCGGCAAATCCAGTCTGGCGGACGCCATTGCGTTCGCCGTCACAGGACTTCCCTTTTTCGGGGAGCGCGGCATTGACCGGCTGCACAACGAGACGAACCCGGACCTGCAGATCACGATGCGCTTTACGGATGATACCGGCAGAGCGCACGAGCTGACCCGCAGCCGGCAGAAGGATCGCATGAGCATCACCTACGACGGCTATGCCATCCGGCAGACGGATCTCAACGAGATGTTCGGCGAACGGGATGTGTTTCTCTCCATTTTCAATCCCCTGTACTTTATCGAAGAACTCGGCGAGGATGGAAAGAAGCTGCTGGAGCGGTATTTACCGCCCATTCCGCAGGCCGACGTTCTGGAGCAGCTCAATGCGCAGACGCAGCAGAGCCTGTCCGGTATGCAGCTCCCGTCGCCTGAGATGTTTCTCAAGAATCGCCGGGAAGAAATTCGGGAACTGGAACAAAATGCGGTTTATCTGAGCGGCAAGCTGGATCTGGCGCAGAAGCAGCGGCAGAGCAGCAAAGAACTCTCCAGCAGACTGACCGCGCAGATTCAGGAATTGCAACAGGAACTCTCGCTCTTAGAGGCGCGGCGGTTTGAAAACGTTAATTTGGAGGATTTGCAGGAGCAGCTTGTGCAGGCCAGCGAGCAGTATGAGGAGCTTTCCGGTGAAGCGCCGGAAACGCCGGATACGGCAGAGCTGGACGCGAAGCTGCAAGAATTTCACGCAAAGCTGGGCGCTCGGTCGTCCGAGGTCTACCAGCCAAAATACACAGGCCCGCTGGCAGAGGATACGGCAAAGGTGCAGGCGCTCGGAAAGAAATATCAGCAGAACGCCGCACTTTTGAAGCGGTTTCAGTCGGGTACAAGCTGCCCGGTCTGCCGCCGTGTCCTCTCCCAGCAGGAATATCCGGCGTTCCGTCAGGCTTTACAGGCGGAAACGGAGAGAATCGCTGCCGATGGCACACAGCTGAAAGGTCAGATCGCGGAGCTTCAGGAGATGGAGCAGAAAAGCCAAAGCACGTTCGAGCAGTTCAAAGCGGATGATCTTGCCAAATATCAGGCTGAGATCGACGCGCTGAATCAGAAACGGGAGCAGCTTCAGGCCGCTGCCGCACAGCAGAATACGCGGCGCCAGCAGACCCTGGAGCAGCTGCGCACACGCATCCAGAACCTGACTGCAAGCATGGAATGCGGTACGCTGAGCCCCGCGGACAGTGAACGCCTTGCCGAGTGCAAAGCATCGCTGGAAGACTGCCGGGTACAGCTTGCCGCCGCGCAGCAGGTTCTGAGCGCTGCGCCGGAGAATTTTGACGAACGGATTCACAAAATTGAGCAGGAGATCACGGAGAAAAAGATCGTCATGAAAGACGTGATCCTCTACATGAGCAAGCGCGCGGAGATGACGTTCTCCAAACTCGCGCTGAACCGCGTGAAGATCTCGCTCTACGATGTGGTCAAGACGACCGGAGAATTAAAGGACGTGTTCCGCTTTACCTACAACGGCCGCCGCTACGACCGGCTCTCGCTCTCTGAGAAGATCCGGGCAGGTGCGGAGGTATCCGAGCTGGTGAAGCGGCTCACCGGCCGAAATTATCCGGTGTTCTTCGACAACATGGAATCCGTAGACGATCTCAGCAACATCCGCCCGACCAGCCAGATGATCCTCGCCAAATGCGTCCGTAATGCGGAGCTTTCCGTGCGGGCCGGCAGCCAGACGATGCCGAAGGCGGCGTAACCCTACTTTCGCAGAAAGGGGGCGCACCGTCTGGCCTATCAGAAGCTGCCGATTTTGGAAGCCGCCAGACGGTGCGGGCTTGTCCTCAACGACCGAACGCTTCACTGCGAGGAAGTTGAGGCAAGCTGCCCCTTCTGCGGCGATCATGGAACCGGCAAATATCATCTGAGTCTGAACACACGGACCGATCAATACCGCTGCAATCTCTGCGGCGCGAGCGGCAACAGCGTGACGCTGTATGCGCGGCTGAATGGTCTGACAAACAAAGAAGCATACTTGGAGCTGGCTGCAAAGAGCAACGTGTATAAGCTGCCCTTACAGCCCAGCTCCCCAAACACAACGAGCCGCGAGCCGTATGCGCTAAAGCAGCGCCATGCGGCCTATTCGGAAATGCTGTCACTTCTGACGCTCTCCGACCGGCACAGAGAAAACCTCTATGAGCGTGGACTTCCTGACGAAGTTATTGAGCGGAACGGCTATAAATCCATGCCGGAAACAGAAGCCGAACGGCGCTTGTTGGCGTCGCTTCTTGCGTGCGATCATGAATTGCACGGATTACCCGGTTTTTACACAAAGGACGGGGCATGGACGCTGGCAGGCGCGAATGGCTTCCTCATTCCGGTGCGGAACAAGGACGGCTTGATCCAAGGTATGAAAATTCGGCTGGATGACAACGCGGCGCGAAAATACCGCTGGCTGTCCAGCCGGCCGAGCCGCATGGAAAACGGCACCCGCAGCTATTCGTGGATCCACGTCACCGGCGACACGACGCAGAAGCGCGCCTATCTCACCGAGGGGCCGCTCAAGGGCGATATTGCAAGCTACTTTGCAAACGATGCGCTCTTTGTGTGTCTCGGCGGCGTGAACGCCCACAAAGGACTGCAGGAAACGCTCTTGTCGCTCGGCGTCACGGAGGTCATGGAGGCGATGGACATGGATCAGTTTACAAATCCGCAGGTCCGGCAGGCGATCACCACCCTGCGCCGCGAGGTGCAGTCAATTCCGGGCATCCGGTACTATCAATGTACGTGGAACCCGCGATTTAAGGGTGTGGACGATTACCTGCTGGACTGGACGAAACGAAAGACGGCTTAAAGAAAGGGCGTATATTATGACGAACGTTACGAATTTTCAGGACATTATCGGCGCAGCCAACGGCGACAAGACCTCCGTGCTGGGAAAGTTTCTCTATTTCTCGCTTGCCAATATTCTGGTGGAGAAAGAGACGCTGGCGCAGCTCTGTGAGGATCTGAGCATCCCGTACTCCGGCAGCAAGCGAATTTCCGTGTCGGATGCGTTCCGTTCCGCAACGGGCGACATCAAGGACCGGATCACGGTAAAGAATCCCGGTGAGCATCATATTTACGCGGTCTACTGCCGCGACAATGCGCACACCGAGGATGTTTATTCCCGTGAACTGGTCAAGGAAACGCTCAACCAGCGGACGAATCAGTATGAAAAGCTGGCAAATATTTTTTACGATCGGCGCGACAATCGGTTTGGGTATGACAACATCGGTTTTGATGCCGACGTTGACCCCATCACCTATTGCCACCGGGTGGAGGAACTGTTTGAACTCTATCAAGTCTGCGCGAACCGCAGACAGATCGAGACGATCTGCCTGAGCTATCTGCGGATGCTGGAGGCCACCAAGGTCAGCTCGACCGGGCACCTGTATTTCATTCCGCGGCAGCATATGGAGAAAGTGGATACGTTTGAGACGTTCATTGAGCAGCTCAGCGCGATGAATCAGAACGACAACACGCTCAGCGTTAACAGCTTTTATATCATTGACGACGCGAAGCAGCGCGACAAAATGACAGAGGAATTTTATTCCGCGGTCAAAAAGGAGATCGCGCTGTATCAGGAGAAGGCCGACTACCTCATCCAGAGCGGCAGCCGCAGCCCCAGCGTCATGGAGCGGTGGGTCAACAAAATTGCCACGCTGGAGCAGAAGAAGCAGCACTACGAAGAAATTCTCCGCCGGGAGCTTGACGGCCTCGACAATGAATTTGAAACGCTGCGGCTTCTGTCGCAGGAACTGTCCGTGAGGGCAAATGGCCTACGATTTTGGAAAGCGGCTTGACATGGATTTTTGATGGATATACGGCAGCCCCGGCTCGGAATACTCTGGGCCGGGGCATCTGTTTAGTCTCATAGAATGGGAATGTAATTATAAGAGTTATAGATTGGTGCAGTTGCCAGTCTTGTCAGTTTTATGCCTGCATCTCATTGCTGTCGGCATAGCAGCTCTCGTCCGTCTGCGCGGCCAGAAAATCGAAGGCCGTCCGGCCATAGAAATCGTCCGCGTTGATGACGGCAAACGGGCCGTTTACCACGCCCTTTCAGCAGGCCAGCGCATGGCCGGTGCCCCATGGCTTGGCGCGTCCGGCCGGGACGGAAATGCCCTCCGGCAGACGCTCCAGTTCCTGAAAGACATAGGAGACCTGGAAATACCGTTCCATGCGGTCGCCGAAGCATTCGCGGAACTCCGCTTCCATCTCGCGCTTGATGATGAACACCACGTCGCGGAAGCCCGCGCGCCATGCGTCAAACAGGGAAAAATCAATGATGATGTGTCCCTCCGGATCGGCCGGCTCGATCTGCTTGAGGCCGCCGAAGCGGCTGCCCATGCCTTCGGCCATAATCACGAGTGACGGGTTTTGTCTGCCCAATTTATTACCTCACAATACAAAGCAAAGATTCATCTGGCAAGGATTCCGGTTGCCTCGTAAAACTGCTGCTGGGATAGAAGCTGCGTTTTTAATTGGGACTGGAAGCGATTCTGCGGCACAAACGCAGCAATTTCATCCGGCTGAATGTCCCAACGGAGCACATATCGTGCAGCTGCGTTGGATGCGGTGCGTCCGACGATTTGAAAACGCTGTTGAAAAAATGAAATATTGGAGTATACTCCAACCAGAGGCAGCAGTGTTTCATCCAGCAGCCAGGAGTGGCAGCTGAAAAACCGGAACGCATACGCTGGGAAGTGTTTTGGAAAAAATGCGCGTGCCCGCGCGAACGAGGTGTCGCACGCCGCAGGATCGAGCGAACCGCCGCGGCAGATGTGCACAGACACCAGCGGCTCGCCCGGTTCAAGTCCAAAAGCCGGGGCGGAAAAGTCCGCCGGCTCCATGCAGAATTGAAGTCGTCCAAGCTGGAACAGCCGCAGCGTCAGATGATTCGTCAGCCATGCGCTTTCGGCAAGGCCGATCTTGCCGCTATAGCTCCAATATTCGGAGGCCCAGCGGCCGATATCGTCGATCGTATGATAAAAAACCTCGTCCGGAAGCTGGTGCCTTTGATAATCGTTCAGCAGCTTCTGACTCCAAAGGAGCGCTGCGAGCAGATCCGTCTTGGGATCGCCGCTCCAACGGAGCGTGTCTGCCCTGTAAATTTCGGCGGCCTGAGAAAGTGCCGGAAGCAGCGCTTCCTCAAAGTCCTTTTGATAGAGCGCGTCCAGACCCTGACGGGTATATTCCTGCCGCGCAAAGGAAATCGCCTGTTCGATGTTGTTCATTTTGTACCCAACCTGTAGAGATTTCTCAGGAAGCGCTTTGCGACCGGGTTTTCCTGCCGCAGCTCCAGCTGGCAGATCACATAGTGCTTGCCCTCGTATAGCTTTTCTGCCGCAGCCAGTACTGGCCCCCAATTTCCCTGTTCGTCCATATTGTTGGACAAAAGAATGGGCGTAAAGCCCTCGGCAGTAAAGGTCGTGTCCAGAAGCGGCGTGATGCAGTCCCCCTTGGCGTCATACCAGTAGGAGAAGTCCTGCTCCTTGAATTCCGCGACAGCCGGATGCCCCGTTTTGCGGGAGACAAAATGCAGCGGAAGCATCCCGCAGGGCTTGACCGTCACGGTTTCGCCCGCAACGGTATGCACGCCCGGCTCCAGCTTCAGAATGACAACATTGTCGTTCGGTACGACAGTCACGTCCTGAAATACGGTCAGCTTCTGCTCTGCGTCATTGACAACGTCCCCGTTCCCGTCCAGCAGGACGGCGCGGAGCGTCAGCGTTTCGCGGTCTTGCGCGGTCTCTGCCGGGAATTCGGCGCTGGCGATATAGGCTGCGCGGCAGGCGTCCGCGTGCGCGGGGACGCGCCCGGTCTGAATCAGCTTGTTTTGTTCGTTGTAAAGCTCAAAGGCAAGCGTATACGCGCCGGATTTCGCGGTATCATTGCACAGGAACGCTTCGATCTGAATCGTTTCGCCCGCCGTATAGGCAAAGCGGTCGGTGCGTAGCGACACCAGCAGGGGCGCGAGTGCATCTCGGTAGGCAAAATACGCCTGCTTCGGGATGCGCTTGCAGTCCATGATGGACTTCATCCAGCCGCTGGGCCATGCGTCGATGAACAGATGAATGGCGTTCGAGACCATGCGGTCGTCGCGGCGGAATGCCTCGGTCATCATGCGCGCGGCAAAGGCCTGATACCGCTGGCTGCGGCTGATCCAGCCCTGCATATCCTCCTGCGCGTCATAGAAAAAGCCGCTGAAGCTCTTTGTCTGGCTGCGGACAATGCGGCCCGGGTCAAACGGCTCGTGCAGCCATTCGCGCGGGTAGCACTCCTCCATGACCTCCGCCGAGTCCAGCCCCTCTGCACCGTATTCACCGCAGCCATAGTACCAGCCGGGCTTGACAGGCAGCCAATAGCCCCGGTGCAGACGGCCAATGTCAATACCGTGGCCGTTATACCACATGGGGTAGCAGTGGTTGTCCGGCATCCCGTCTGTGGGCGGGTCATAATCGCCGTCCACGTGCTTGATGACCTGATCGGGGTTCGAGAGCTTCACAACAAGGTCACAGCAGGTGAAGAAGTTTTCCAGTTCCGGACGGATCAGATGTCGGTGCGGCTCGTTATTGGCGTTCGGAAACGGCTCGTTGATATAACTGATGACGACATTGCACGGATGCTTACGCACCATGCGCGCCATCTCCTCCGCTTGCCGGATGCCCTCCGGGACGCGGAAGCGGCGCATGACGCCGAACAGCGGAAGATCCGTCTGCGTCATAAGGCCGAGCTTGTCGCAGTATTCGTAGACCTCATCCTGCACCGGCCGCTGCGTCAGACGCAGAAAATTCATGTTGCAGATTTTGGCCAGCAGAATATCGTCGATCAACTGCGGAAGATCGCCGCGCAGCACGTCCTGCTGCTCAAAGCCCATTGTATTGGCCCCGCGCAGACGGATGGAGCGGCCATTGAGATAGAACATCCCCTTGCGCTGCGGACTTTCTGTGTCCTGCGTAAAGCTGCGCATACCGAACTGCTGCGCAAGGCGGTCGGTGCACGTCCCGTTTACAAGAACGGCTGCATGGAGCTGGTACAAATACGGGGTTTCCAGATCCCACAGCTTTGCGTCCGGCAGGTCAAATTTGACCTTGTACAGATTCTTTCCGTGCTTGAGCGGCATGGGAATGCCCTTTCCAAGCTCGGACTTGACGGCGGCCTCCGTCAGGCTGTCGCCCATGCCGACAAAGCGCGTCGTCTCCGGCGTAAAGCGGTGGTCTTCAAAGACCGTCTCGGGGAAGTTCTGCCCGTAGAGTGAAAGCGAAAGCTCGACCTGGAGGGTATCATATCTGTCGTTCTGAATTTCCAGCCATGCTTCTGCCTTCCCGTCCAGCGGACGGATATAGAGGTCACTGATATGGACGGAATTTCGGATCTCCACATAGACGCGGTTGTAAATGCCCGTCCCGGAGGGGCAGTGGTGCCAGCCGTCCAGCGGACCGTCCCAGCCGAGACCGGTGGCGGCATAAAGCTTGTCGCCTTCTGTTTCTTCGCTGCCGCCGGGATCGTTTCCCATATAAATATGGTCATTATACAATTCAACTTTCAACCGGTTTGTGCCGTCTTTGACGATGCCTGTAATCTCAAACTCGAATGGAGAGAAGAAGCCTTCGTGCTCTCCGGCAAATGTGTCATTGACGGTAATGACTGCACGGTAATCCGCGCCGTCAAAATGGATATAGACCGACTGGCCCGCCAAAAGCGCAGGCAGCTCAAACGTGGTTTCATATGTCTTTTTGCACACGCCGATCGGCCCGCCGTATTCCGGGATCGTGACCGGTTGACCATCGCGCAGAAACGACGTGAGATCCATGCGCCGGCGCAGGCTTTCAAACGCAGGCGCGTGATTTTCCAGAAACGGGCGGTATGCTTCCCGCATGGCAGCAAGCTCGGTTTTCAGTTCTTCCGTTGTAGACAGATGCGGCTTGACTGCGATGGGCTGTGCATCTGCCTGTTCCAGACGGCAGATAACGGTTTCATGCGGAATTGGCGTGACCGGCTCCAGAAGCGCAGCGTTCCCGCCGATGCCGTTTGCCGCGATTTGTGCGAATTGATCCATATATGTTCTCCTTTTCGCTGCTTTTTCGTATCGTAACACAGCGCATATAGGGAGGCAATCTGCGAAAATGACACTTTGACCCGCAAAAATGTCATATTCGCCACCTATGAATTTTGACCCGCATTCTTTTAGAATGCGATACAGAGGATACTGGACCGATGGACGGATGTGAGGCAGCTTATGTTTGAAGCATTTTTTACGGACCCCTGTATGCGATACCGCACAGAGGTGATCAACGGCATTGACTTTTACGGGTTGGGATTCAGCATGGTACGCGGCGAATGTGTGGCGGAAGGAACGCTGCGCTGGATGCAGGAAGGTGAAGCTGCGGCCGTGCTCATCACAAATACGAGCCTGCCGGATATGTCTGGGTTTGAACTTGCCAGACATATCCGCAGACAGTTTCCGTGCCTCCGCGTGATTTTTTTGACTGACACGCCGAACCTTGCGGAAGCGCAGCAAGCCGTCCGGTGCGGTGCATATGACTATTTGCCGAAGTCTGACGGGATCGACGCGCTGCGCAGCGCGATGATCCGCGTTTCAGAGGAACTGCACACGGAAAGTCGGGAAGAAGCATATCTGCGCGGCCAGCAAAACTGGGATGAGTGCATTTCGAGACTTCTGAAGCTGCTTTTGGCACTGAAGCCGGGCATCGACGAGGATCACTGGCAAATGTATTCCAAAGTCAAGCCGCTGCTGAGCGATGCTCCGCTGCGCATGGAGGCTCTGCTGGTGCGCTCTTTGATGGAGGAACTGCGCGCAGAAATTTGCCGCAGGGATGAGGCACTGGCCGCGCAACTCCGAAGTAACATGATGGCTGCGCCGCTGGGCATGCTGACCTCCGCGCAGGGAACGGCGGCGTACACGGACGCCATCTGGGCGCTGCTTTCCGAAAAGGGCTATATCACGCAGGAGGACGCGCTGAAAAGCGATCCCATCGGGCGCGCCTGCGTCTATATGCAGTCGCACCTCTCGGAAAAACTGACTGTGCAGGAGCTAGCTGAGTATGTCCACATCAGCCCGCGGCATTTTATCCGGAAATTCCAGACAGAGATGAACGAGAAATTTACGGATTATCTGGCCCACATCCGTGTTCAGGCGGCAATTCAAATGCTGGAGGCTGGTCGGGATGTCAAATCCATTCCGGAGGCGGTCGGATATAGAGACGAAAAAAGCTTTTATTCCGTGTTCCGGAGGTTCGCGGGCTGTTCCATGCGCGAATACCAGCAGAAACTGAACTTGAGCCAGCGAAAGGAGAAGCAACCATGATAAAGCTATGGAACCAAACCATGCCGCACCGCTGCGTAGAGGATGCGTTTGAACCGTATCTTACGCCATATGACTGTGACGCCGCAAAGACGGCAATTGTCGTGTGTCCGGGCGGCGCTTACTGCGGCCGGGCGGACTATGAGGGAAATGACGTTGGCGCGTGGCTGAATACCATCGGGATAACAGCCTTTGTGCTGGAATACCGTGTTGCGCCGAGTAAAGCCCCGGCGCAGCCGTCCGACGCGCAGCGGGCCATGCGGCTGGCAAGAAAGCTCTGCATGGAGCGTGGGATCGAGCGCCTTGGCATCATGGGCTTTTCCGCCGGGGGCCATCTGGCAGCGACACTGTCTGTCCACTATGATGAAGCCTTTTACCCGCCGCAGGATGAGCTTGACAATCTATCTGCCTGCCCTGATTTTACCGTCCTTTGCTATAGTGTGATCGACATGGGCGAGTACCGACACGATTGGAGCCGCCGCTTTCTACTCGGCGATGTGCCGGATGAGGCACAGATCGAATTCTTTTCTCCGCAGCGCTGTGTGACAGAAAACACGCCGCCCGCCTTTCTCTGGCACACGGCGCAGGATGCAAGTGTTCCGGCAATCAATTCGATGCTCTACGCCGCTGCACTGCAAAAATGTGGTGTGCCGTATGAGCTGCACGTCTTCCCGTTTGGACAGCACGGCAAGGCGCTGGCGCTCGATGATGCCTCCGTCGGACAGTGGCGGCAGCTTTTGCGTCAATGGTTGGTCAGCATGAAGTTTTTATAAGCGATATGAAAGGCACATGCGGCAGCGCATGTGCCTTTTGCATAATTTCATGCAATCGTCTCTGTGCATATTAACAAAAGAGCAAATACGAATCGTCAAATTCAATGCTGATTTTTTGGCGACAATGCTTAAAATAAACACGCAGATACCAACTGGATGCAGGAATAATGCACAATCAACGCAGTCACAATCGCCAGCCATCTTGTCACAATCGCACCTTGGAAATCAAAAACCGAACCCGTAAAATGAAGAAAACAAAAGCGGAGGCACCCATGCGAACCATGACAAAGGAAAGAAAAAAGGAAGGGCCGCGCCTTGGCCACAAAGGCCGGGCGGACGCAAAGGCCAGCCGTCAACTGCTGCTTCTGTGCATCCCGGCGATCATCGCTTATATCCTGTTCAACTATATACCGATGGGAGCCGCAGTCATCATTCCGTTCAAGAATTATAAATTCTCCAAGGGCATCCTCGGCAGCGACTGGTGCGGCCTTGCAAACTTCAAGTGGATCATCCAGTCCGTCGCGCTTGACCGTGCGCTGCGCAACACGGTGCTCTACGGTCTTCTGTTCATGGTGCTCAGTCCGGTTACAAACGTGATCATCGCACTTTTGCTGTTTGAGATCACAAGCAGGCGCCGGCTGAAAACGTATCAGACCATCATCACCTTCCCGAACTTCATGTCCATGGTTATCGTCGGCTACATCGTCTACGCCATCCTCAGCCCGAGAACCGGTCTTATGAACCAGATCATCCAGTTCTTCGGCGGCGACCCGGTCGATGTGTACATGAATTCAAAATACTGGCCGTTCATCCTGACCGTCGTGAACATCTGGAAGGGCATCGGCATGGGCTCCATGATGTACTTTGCAGCCTTGATGGGCATTGATACCTCGCTCTACGAAGCGGCAGAGATCGACGGCGCAAGCCGCTTCCAGAAGATGCTCCATATTTCCCTGCCGCACCTTGTCCCGCTGATCTGCATCTTCACCATCATGAATGCGGGCACGCTCATCAGCGGCAACTTCGACCTTTTCTATGTTATCCCGAGAAATACCTCGACGCTGTACGCAACGACCGATATCCTGAACACCTATGTCTATCGTTCCCTGCAGGAATCCAGCTATGCGATCGGCGCAACGACGGGCCTCATTCAGTCCGTTGTGGGTATGTTCCTTGTTCTGCTGTCCAACTGGATCGTCAAGAAGATCTCCCCGGACAACTCGATGTTTTAAGCGGAAGGGAGAATCTTATGAATCCAAAAATCAAGCACAGCCGCGACAGGGCGTTCAAGCGCTTTGTGTATATTTTCTTCTTCCTGATGTGCGCCTGCTTCGTGCTTCCACTGATCGTCGTCATTTCAGCGTCATTCACCAGCGAACAGGCCCTGACCTCCGGCGGCTTTTCCCTGCTGCCGCGTGATTTTACGCTCGACGCGTACAAGTCGGCATTCTCCAGCGGAACGCGCGTGCTGCGCGCCTACGGCGTGACCATTTTTCAGGCTGTGGTCGGCACGGTTCTCAGCAGCCTCGTCGCAGCACTGGCAGCCTATCCGCTTTCCAGAAGCAACTTCCGCTTCCGCAGGCCCATCACGGTCTTTATCTTCTTTACCATGCTCTTCAGCGCCGGTATGATTCCGAACTACATTATCTTCTCCAAGTATTATAAGCTGGCGGATTCCATCTGGATCTACATTCTGCCCGGCATCACCGGCGGCGCGTGGAACACCATGGTATTCCGGACGTTCTTCAAGGGCCTGCCCGAGACGCTGTTTGAGGCGGCGTATCTGGACGGCGCGAGTGAGCTGCGCATCTTCTTTTCGGTCGTTTTGCCGCTGTCCACGCCCGTTTTTGCGTCCCTTGGCTTTATGGCGCTGGTCGCCCGCTGGAACGACTATACCACGTCCATGATCTACATCCGCAACGAAAGCCTCTATACGCTGCAATACCTGCTCCAGCGCATGATGGATCAGGCGGAATTCATGAAGAATCTTGCAAATAATCCCATGATGTCCGGCAGCGTTTCGCTGGACACGAGTATGCTGCCGAGCGAATCGCTGAAATTCGCCATGTGCGTCATCGCCGCAGGCCCCATGCTGGTTGTGTTCCCGTTCTTCCAGAAGTATTTTGCGCAGGGTCTGACGATCGGCGCAGTCAAGGGCTGAGAGAACAGCCTGTTTTATGAATTGTATGCCTGAAAACGAATGGTACCGCGTTTTGAGGCGTTTACAAGAGAAAACGACACCCCATATCACCTAAAATCTAAGGAGGATATCATGAAAAAGAGAACCATTTGCCTGCTCCTTGCCATGATCATGGTTCTGAGCATCGTTCTGGCGGGCTGCAGCAAGACTGCTGAGACTCCCGCTGCGGACGAAACCCCCGCCGCGACTGAGCCGGCGGAAACCACCGACAACACCGAAACCCCTGAAGCTCCCGAAGAGACTGCCGAGCCCGCGCTTGAGCAGAAGACCATTCAGCTCATGATCACCGGCGCCGGCAAGCAGGCCAACTCCGACAAGGTCTGGGCCGCTTTCAATGAGCAGCTCCAGCAGTACGTTCCCAACACCACCGTTGAGTTCATTGACGTTCCGTTTGAAGAGTACAGCGAGAAGTTCTCCCAGGTTCTGGCTTCCGGCGAAGGCGTTGACCTCGCATGGACCGGCTGGCTGATCAACAAGCCGCAGAACATTGCCGACGGCAACCTGAGGCCGCTCGACGATCTGCTCGCAGAGTACGGCCAGGGCATTGTTGATATCCTCGGCGAAAATGTCGTTGAAATCCATCGCAATGCGGCTGACGGCAAGCTGTACTACCTCCCCAGCTGGCAGGGCCTGTGCGGCGAGCGCCGCGGCTGGCTCGTCGTGACTGAGATCGCAGAGCTCGCAGGCGACACCTGGATCGAGGATACCGAGGCTGCTCTCAACAAGTGGCGCAACAACTACTCCGGCATTGAAGACTTCCAGGCTGTTCTGGATCAGGCGACCAAATATCTGGCTGCTGCGAAGGAAGCCGGCAAGCTCGGCGCTGGCATCAACACCGGCCGTGCATTTGGCTGGTCCATGTACAACGGCATGTATTCCTTCCTCGGCGTTGGTGGTGCTGAGATCGGCATCACCTATTGCGACGGCACCTTCACCGTAAAGGACGGCGTTGCAGGCGAACACTACAAGCTGTACGCCAAGACGATGGCCGACTGGTACAAGGAAGGCTACATCCGCTCCGATATCATGTCTGTTGACACCTCCACGCTGACGACCCCGAAGAACGGTGAGATCACCGACACCACCTATGTCTTCAGCTGCGATCCGTATCTGACCGAGGCCGATCAGGAAGCAGCGATTGCAGACGCCGGTATGGACATGACCTACCTGCCCATCGAAGAGAACGCCTACCTCATTCTCGGCGGCGATACCTCCTACGCCATCCCGTACTGCGCGGATGAGCCCGAGCGCGCCATGATGGTCCTCAACGCGATCTACTCCCAGCCCGACCTGTACAACACGCTGATCTACGGCATCGAGGGCGAGGACTACACCAAGAACGCCGACGGCACCATCACCACCAGCTATGTCGGCGCCAGCCCCACGGCGGACGACAGCTACGGCATCCAGAGATGGATCATCGGCTCCTGCAAGAACGCGCTCATCAACAATGGCACCGATCCCAACTACTATGCCGATCTGGAAGCGCTGGAAGCAACCGCTCAGGTCAACCCGTTCCTGAACTTCACGTTCGACAGAACGAATGTCGAGGGTATCTGCGCGAGCATCCTGAACGTGTACTACGAGTATGGCCCGCAGATTGACAACGGCGTTGCAGGCGACAACTGGGAAGAACTCTATAACAACTATATGGCTGCCCGTAAGGACGCAGGCATCGAAGAGCTTGTCACCGAGTTCCAGAACCAGCTCAATGCCTACATTGAGGCCAACAATATCACTTCCTGGTAAGCATCTAACCAAAAGCGGAAGAGGCATTCCGTCTCTTCCGCTTTTCCTATAAACTTCTTTCCTGATAATTGAAGATATGACGACATATTATATTGATTTTCAGAACGGATGCGACGAAAATGACGGCTTGCGTCCCGAAACGCCGTTCCGGACGCAGCACCCGGAGCTGCTTCAGCCAGACGATACCGTTCTGTTCCGGCGCGGCAGCGTGTTCCGCGGGCCGCTGCAAAATCCGTCCGGCCGCTGGGAGCATCCCATCCATTACGGCGCGTATGGCGAGGGTGAACCGCCTGTGTTCTGCGGCTCCCAAAGCCTTTCCGACCCGGCACAATGGGAAAACGTCGGCGGAAGCATCTGGCGGTTTACCGGCATGCTTTCCGGTGAGACGGCCAACCTGATCTACGGCGACGGAACGTGCGGCGCGCTGCGCTGGACACGCGAGGAGCTTTGCGAGCAGGGCGACTGGTTCGACTCCTGCCTTGGATATTCCATTCAGCATCCCCCGCTTGCGGAGGATCATACGCTGCTGGTCTATTCGCAGGAAAATCCCGCGGCCTTCTACGGAAGCATCGAATGCGCGACCTCGCAGTACCGCTGGCTGGCGCACTGCGGACACGACATGGTCATTTCCGATCTGGAATTCCGCAACAACGGCCTGCACGGGATCGCAGGCGAAGAGGGCGGCCGGAATCTGCGCATCGAAAACTGCCGGTTTGCCAAAATCGGCGGCGCCGTCTGGGATAAAGACCAGAAGATCCGCTTTGGCAACGCCTTTGAGTGCTGGAACGTGGCGGAAAACGTTGAGGTCGAGCACTGCGTGTTCGACGATATCTACGATTCCGCCGTCACGCATCAGGGCGGCGCGGACTGCAAGCCCGCGTACCACTTCCTGATCCGAAGCAACACCTTCCGCCGCTGCGGTATGGCTGCCTATGAGCAGCGCGATCTTCTGCCGACATATGCGGAGTTCACAGACAACGTCTGCGAGGACGCCGGCGAGGGCTTCTCCAGGCTTGGCGAGACGATGCCGCGCCGGTCGGAGATCTGGCCGCAGCCGATGGGACACCACATTTTCCTGTGGCGAATCTCCCACGCGACGGGCAATGAGCATTTCACCGTCAGCCGGAACACATTCGGCGACGCGCCATATGGTGCGGCCGTCTACTCGGTCAATACGCCGGAGGCCGACCGGCTGGTACATCTGGAGGAGAACCGGTATCCGATGCAGCGCTATGCGCTGGTTGGCCGGATGTACGGTATAGATTATCCCGATCCTTCCGCGTGGGAAAGCAGAAGAAAAGAAGAAAGCGAAAGAGAGAGCTCAATGAAAGTCTTTACCGTTGCGCTGATTGGCGCAGGCAACCGCGGCGAAATTTACACCGATATCATGAAGACGCTGCCGGAAAAATTTCGCGTTGTTGCCGTTGCTGATCCGAACGAGAACCATCGCAGAAACATTCAGAATAAGCATAACCTCCCGGACAGTCACGTTTTCCATACCTGGCAGGAGCTGCTGGCGCAGCCAAGGCTTGCCGATCTTGCGGTCATTGCGACACAAGACAGTATGCATTATGAACCGGCCATGAAAGCGCTGGCGGCCGGTTATGATGTGCTGCTGGAAAAACCGCTGGCGCGCACGGAGGACGAATGCGTCGACCTGCTCAATCAGGCGCGCAAATACGGCCGGAAGTTCATGGTCTGCCATGTGCTGCGCTATACGCCGTTCTATTCGCGCGTCAAGCAGCTCATCGACGAGGGCGTGCTGGGTGATATCGTGACGATCGTCCATACGGAAGGACTCGGTAATATCCATCAGAGCCACAGCTTTGTCCGCGGCAACTGGGGCAACACGGCAAAGAGCAATTTCATGCTGCTGGCCAAGTCCTGCCACGACATTGACCTGCTGCAATGGCTGATGAAGAAGAAATGCACGAAGATTCAGTCGTTCGGTTCGCTCAAGTACTTCCGCCGTGAAAACGCCCCGTCTGACGCGCCGGAACGCTGCATCGACGGCTGTCCGCATGCGGATACCTGCCCGTATAATTCGGTCAAGCTGTATCTGGACGACAAGAACAATATGTGGTTCCGCACGACGTCCACCGGCAAGGTCGACCCCACCGACGCGGATGTGGAATTTACGCTTCGTCATACGCAGTATGGCAAATGTGTCTTCAAGTGCGATAATGACGTGGTCGACCATCAGGTCGTGAACATGGAGTTTGCGGACAAATCTACGGCCTCGTTCACCATGAGCTGCTTTAATTACAACGGCAGAAAGTCCAACATCATGGGCACGAAGGGCGAGATGTTCCTCGACTTCGAGGGTGACGAAATCCGCATTTTCCACTTTGAGGGACGCTGGTGGGAGACCATCCACACCAATGGCCGCGTCGACGGTACGTTGGTTGGCGGCCATGGCGGCGGAGACCCCGGCATCGTGAACGCGCTTTACGATTACATGACTGGCGCAAAAACCGCAGACGAGGTCAGCGAGATCGGCATTTCCTGCGAAAACACCCGTCTGGTATTCGCGGCCGAGCGTTCCCGCCTGAACGGAGACGTTGAGACGATCACCCCACTGGAATAAAGAACCTCCCGCAAAAGCGCCGGATATCTGCCGTTCTCCGGCTGATGCCCGGCGCACTATTTTTGGAATGGAGACTGATTTATGAAACGAATTTATAAATCCTGCGTTGCAGTCCTGCTGCTGCTTGCGATGCTCCTGAGCTGTGTTCCGGCGCTGGCCGCCGGAAGCAGCCATAGCTACACGACGCTGCAGAAGGCCGAAGCGCTGAAGACCCTTGGCCTGTTTCAGGGCACAAACAAGGGCTTCGAGCTGGAAAAGACGCTGACGCGCGAACAGGCGATCACCTTGATCGTCCGCCTGCTCGGCGCGGAAGCGGAAGCGAAGGAAAAGAACCCGGCGCATCCGTTTACGGACGTTCTGGCCTGGGCCAGCCCTTATGTCGGCTACGGCTACCAGAATGCGCTTGTCAAGGGCGTCAGCGAAACGCTCTTTGGCTACGGCAAGCTCGTGACGGAAGCACAGTTCCTGACGATGGTTCTGCGTCTGCTGCAATATGAGGACGACACGGACTTTACATGGAACAAGTCGGCAGAGCTGGCGGAAAAGCTCGGCCTGCCGGTCGTGCCCGCAAACAGCGGCGAGTATACGCGCGGCAACGCCGTTGACGTGATCTGGGCGCTGCTGGAGACGAAATTCAAATCCGGCGGCAAGACGCTGGCACAGACGCTGATCGAGAAGGGCGTGTTTACGGAAAAGGCTTACCGAGAAGCGCTGGGAGAGGATAGCTCCAATATCGGCGCGATTCTTCCCATTCTGAGACCTGATCCCGACCCGAAACCCGATCCCGATCCGAAGCCGGACCCCGATCCGAAGCCCGATCCTGACCCGGAACCCACGGAACAGCCGGTCTATGTGTCTCCGAGCGGCGGCAGTGACGGCGACGGCAGCAAGGACGCGCCGTTTGGCTCGTTGGAGGCTGTACGCGACTATCTGCGTGAGAACCGTTCGACGGAGCTTCCCACGACGGTCTATCTGCGCGGCGGCACCTATGTGCTGAATAAGACGTTCGAGCTGACCGAAGCGGACGGCGGCACGGAAGATCTTCCTGTGACGTGGCGCGCCTATCCGGGCGAGACGGTCATCATTACCGGCAGCGCCGGAGCCTCTTTGTCTGCCTTTGAGCCGGTTTCCGGTGAAATGAAGGAAAAGCTTTCGCCGGACGCGCAGAAGCACGTCATGGTGGCCGATGCCAGAGATCTTGGACTGGGTGAAATCAGCTTTAGCCTGTCATCTCTGAACCTCTGTCTGGAAGCGCCTCTTTTCTCGCTGGACGGACAGCACATGCGCCTGACGCGCTACCCGAACTCCAACTCGACCGAGGATTGGATGCACGTCGAGACAGTCAATCCCAATTCCAGCACCAGCTATCCCGAATTCAAGCTGACGGATGAGAGGGTTTTGGGCTGGAGCTATCAGGAATCCGACTGGCTCTATTCCAGCTACATCCGCTACGGCTGGGCGCAGGGCTACTTCCACGGTACGCTCAACCGGAAAACCGGCATCGTGACGGCAACGGACACTGCCTATTACGGCAGCGCCGCCGGTCAGAAGCCTGTGCAGATCTACAACGCCTACGAGTCGCTGGACGAGCCGGGCGAATGGTATTATGACCAGATGAGCGGCAGACTCTACATCTATCCGTTTGCAGATACGACGAGAAATTCGACACTCCGCATGACGAGCAGCAATTTTGACCTGATTTCGGTCAACGGCGCTTCGTATCTCAACCTCGAGGGACTGACAGTTACGTCCTCCAAAAAGGACGGCATCGTCATGAACAACGTCGATCATTGCGTGATCGAGAATTGCACGCTAACAAGCTTTGAAGGCAGAGCCGTCAGCATTGACAATGCGACCTATTCCGGCCTGAAAAATTCCGAGGTTGCTTACACCTCCATCTCGGCCATCTATCTGAATGGCGGTGACTATCAGACCATGGAGCCGGGCTACGATTTCATTACGAACTGCCGTATCCACGATACGAACCAGTACCGGACGATGAACGAGGGCGGCGTGAAATTCCGCGGTGTGAAGAACACGTTCTCCAACAACGAAGTCTACAACATTACGGATATGGCGCTGAACTTCGCAATCGTCGGCGGCGGGCCGACCTCGCTGGACTGCGTGATTGAAAACAACTCGTTCCATGATGTCGTTCTGAACGGCAAGGACATGGGTGCGGTCTATGGCGGCCGTGACGCGCGCTGCCAGGGCGTGGTCATCCGGAACAACCATTTCTACAACATTGCCAACAATGATAGCTCTTTCCCCAGCTTCTCCGCCAATGCGGTCTATCTGGACGACGGTCTGAGCGGCGCAGCAGTCACCGGCAACATCTTCGGGCCGGGCGCGTCAGGCGATTATATCGAGGCTGTCAAGATCAACTGCGGCCACGATACGGTCATTACGAACAATCTGTTCATCGATACTCGCTGTGCGTTCAATGTATATATTGCCGGCAATTTTGCAGTCGGCATGACGAATGACAGCGGCTTCGGCATCGCGCCCTCCCTGCGTCAGGTCTGGAACAACGAACGGTACACGTCCCGCTGGCCGTGGATGGCGGCGCTGAGAGACGGTGAGACGGACGTCTATATCCCGAATATCTTCAAGAACAATGTTATCATCTACACCGACGCTGCGCCGCGCGGCAGCGAGACGAGCGCCTATCCGTGGGTCAAGACAAATGACAATCAGGAAAGCAAGATCACCGGCCTCGACAACAATCTGGTGATCCTGAAGGGCACAGGCGATAACCGTCAGCTGTTTGTCGACTATGCAAACGGCAATTACGCGCTCATCGATTCCGTCCTGGCGCAGCTGCCCGGCTTTGAGCAGATCGACCAGAGCAAGATCGGCGTGAAGAGCTTCCCCGGCAACCAGAAGCCGGCGGCGTCCGGCGTGTCCGTTTCCGGCACAGCAGAGATTGGCCAAACTCTGAACGCAGTATATACGTTCTCTGACGCGGACGGCGACAGCGAGGGCGCGACCGTCGTAAACTACTATATTTCCGAAAGCCGCGACGACCTGTTCTACCTGAACTGGAAAAAGGTCAGCGACAACATGACCTGCACCGAGTTCACCGTAACGCCCATCTGCGAGGGCAAGTGGATCCGCTGCAAGGTCACGCCGGTGGACAGCCGCGGCGCACAGGGCGAACCTGTCTGGTCGGCGCCTGTTCAGGTGGCATTCAACCCCAACGGCGTGGATAAGACGGAATTCCGCAAGCTGGTAGACGAAGCCAAGGCCAAGGTCGAAGCCGCACAGATCGGCGACGAGCCCGGCCAGTGGACACAGAAGGAAATTGACCTCATCACGGCGGCCATTGCCGACGCGGAGGCTGTATTGGCAAAGGACCCGATCAGCCAGTATGACTTTGATCTCGGCGTGGCTGCGTTCCAGAAGGCGTACACCCGCTTCTGCAACAACCAGAACGCCGGTACCGCGACCGATGTGATCGAGATCGACGCATTGATCGAGGATACGGAAAACTGGACGCCGTATTCCGGCAACAAGGAAGGCAAGCCCACCTTTGTCGGCGGCAAGCTCACGCTGAACGCGACGTCCGCCTATCAGACGTCGTGCTATACCGGCAGAACGTATACGAACAAGACCTTCCTCTTTGATTATCAGCAGACACTTCCAGAAGGAAACGACAGCTGGGGCGGCTTCTACTTCAACATGGGTGATGCCGCTGACCTGCCGTACAGCCAGAAGTGCATTCTTGTTGTCGCCAAAGCAGATCAGACAGAGCTTCAGATCTATGACGGCGCCAACCCGCTCGTCATGAAGGTCAGCAAGTTCGCGTTTGAAAGCGGCAAGACCTACCGTGTCGAGTTCGGCCTGTACGATGTCAACAGCACAGACGTGCGTGCGGTGCTGACCGTTGACGGCAAAGAGCTCCTCAGCTATGAGGCTGAAAACGAGTATCTGCATTCCGCAAAGGGACGCTTCGGCGTTGTTGCGGCTCCGAACGGCATGGACGTGACGCTGGGCAGTGTGGGCACGAAGCTCACGATTGACAGCCTGATCGACGACGAGACCAACTGGAAGACGATCACCAATACGTTCGCACCGAAGTTCATTGCCAGCAAGATGCTCCTCAACGGCAAATCGTATACCGGCTACGCGGGTGAGAAGTTCACCAACCGCGTGCTGCACTTCAAGTACCGGCTGACCTTCTCCGAGGATGCGGCTGCTGCGGGCGAGTGGGGCGGCCTGTACTTCAACGCTGGCGGCGCGGAGGTGTATCCGTGGACCGGAACGGGCATCCTTGCCTGCATCAAGTCGGATGTGATCGAGCTTCAGGTCTATGAGGACGGCACCCGCACAAAATTCCTGACGAACACAGAGAATCTGCTCGACAGCAGCAAGACCCATCGGATGACGTTCGGTATGTATGACGTGAATTCGACGGATGTACGCATCGTCATGACGGCAGATGACGTGACGCTGTTCGACGAGACGATCACGAGCACGAAGCTGCACAGCCTGTCCGGCTATTTTGGTGCGTCGGCCAGCGATGCAGGCGTCCGTGCAGAACTCGGAAGCCTCGGCAACAAGATCAACGTCTCGACGCTCGTCCGCAGCGAAGACAGCTGGAAGACCTACACGGGAAATGCTCCGGAATTCAAGGACGGGAGTCTTTCCATCACGAGCAGCGAAGCAAGCTATGAGCTGGCCGCTTTCGCCGACGAGAAGTTCTCCGGCAAGGTGTTCAACTTCAAGTACAAGCAGGTGATCCCGGAGGGTGCTGACACCTGGGGCGGCTTCTACTTCAACAAGAGCGACCCGGTCGCAATGCCGTGGGCGGATAAGGGCGTTCTGGTCGTCATCAAGCCCTATCAGGTTGAGCTTCAGCGCTACGGCGACGAGGGCGGCATTCTGAAGACCGTTACCGGCGAGATCTTCCGCTCTGACATGATCTATGACGTAAGCTTCGGCATTGTGGACGTGAACTCTACCGATGTGCGTATTTTCGTGGCCGTGGACGGCAAGACGCTGTTTGACGAGACAATCACCGACGCGACGCTCCATGGCGCAAGCGGCTACTTCGGCGCCATCGCGCCCGCAGGCGGCGTACAGGTCACGCTGAACGACCTGTCCGGCAACGACAAGCACTACAACAAGCTGACCGAGCTGCCTCTGGACGCGATGATCGCCGACAAGGCGAACTGGACGGACTTCTCGTGGGCGCACTACACGCCAAAGCCGGAATTTGGCGACGGTACGGTTTCCATTGCCTCTACAACCGAAACAAAATGGGCGCTTGCAGGCTACAAAAAGCAAAAGTTCCGCAATACGGAATTCCAGTTCAAGTATCGCCAGACAGCAGCTGAAAATGACAGCAAGACTGCCAACTACGGCGTCCTCAGCTGGAGCTTTGACAGCAGCGTCACCAACCTTTCATGGAACAAGGCCGGCGGCGTGATGGTTACCTTTGAGCCTGACAAGACGGTGCTCTATGCAAAGGGTGACGCGGACAACGGCGCAGTTCCCAAGAGCGATCTCACGCTGGAAAACGGCAAGACCTATGACATGACGTTCAGCTTCTGCCAGATTTCGGCCAACCAGCTGCGCGTGGTGCTCAAGGTAGACGGCAAGGAATGGTTCAATGAGGTCTATACCGATGCCATGCTGGCAAACTCCGCGGGCTACTTCAACTTTGGTACGCGCGATAACACATCCGCGACCATTGAAAAGACCGGCAAGGTCGTCGTTCCGGAGCCCGATCCCGAACCCACCTACAACGTGGTCGACGTGACGGATATGCTGGCGGATACGGCCAACTGGAAGTCGGCAAGCTGGGGCACGGCGCTGAGCTTTGCAGACGGCAGTGTCACAGCAGACGGCGGCGGTTATTCGCTCGGCGGCTACAACAAGGAAACGTTCAAGAACACGGTTTTCCGCTTCAAGTACACGCGGACGCGCAACGTCGCGGGCGGCTGGGACGGCTTCAATCTTGGCTTCGAGCCGGATAATGTGTATTGGAACGTCGGAGGCCTTTATGTGGACTTCAACAATGACAGCGCGGTTCTGCGCTGCATTGGCAAGGACAAGAGCGTCGTCTATCAGACGACAAAAGGCCCGAGCCTGACGGACGGCCAGACGTATGATATCGAGTTTGGTGTCATTGATGTGGATGAGAAAACCGTCAAGGTACTTCTGAAAATCGACGATACTGTCTATTTTGAAAAAGAGCTTACACACGAGGACTTCGTGGGCGGTGAGTTCTACTTCGGCATTGTTGCCAGCGGCTCAAAGGCCACCATCAGCAAGTCGGATGCAGCGGTTGATCCCGACCCCGAACCCACCTACGACGTGGTCGACGTGACGGATATGCTGGCGGATACGAGCAACTGGACGCTGGGCTACGACGCCCCGACGTTTGCAGAGGGCAGCATCACGGCAAAAACAGCGGACCGCTTCTCAATCGGCGGCTACAATACGCCGGTGGAGCTTGGTACGGTGTATCGCTTCAAGTACAAGAACGTGCGTGCGACCGGCTGGTATGACGGATTCTATCTTGGATTCAAACCGGCAAATATCTACTGGCTCGATGGCGGCGTTCAGGTGGACTTCAACGACGACAGCACGGCAATACACTTCTATAATGGCAATGAAATGGTGCATCAGAAAGCGCAGAGCCCCAGCATCGAATCCGGGAAGGAGTACGAGATCGAGTTTGGTCTGCTGAAGGCTGGCGATGATACGGTCAAGGTACACCTGACGATCAACGGTACGCCGTATTTTGCGGATGTTGAGGTCAAGAACTCCGTGTTTGTGAGCACGCCACTCTATTTTGGCATTTTCGCGAGAGGCTCGGAAGCTACGATCAGCACTCCGGACGCAAAGTAAGTCCAAATCACCAAGCGCAAAACGACCGGGGGCAAACGCCCCAATGTCACTTAGTTTGCAAGGAAGGAAGCTCACAAAGACAGCACACAGCAAAGCGAAAGCAAGCTGTGTGCTGTTTTTTGCGA
>ERZ831634.778-NODE-778-length-38205-cov-5.750275_pt1 | contig 38205 bp, 54 predicted proteins | sample MGYA00519953_ERZ831634 | MGnify/ENA primary metagenome ERZ831634 (study PRJEB31850, sample SAMEA3708718) | human gut metagenome | biome: human gut; feature: human-associated habitat; material: faeces | place: China | collected 2014 ... | reverse complement strand
CGCTGCCCGAGCTCGTGGAGGCGTTCGACATCAAGGGCATCTCCAAGTCCCCGGCCATCTTCGATATCGACAAGCTCAAGTATTTCAACAGCGAGTATATCCGCGCCATGACGCCGGAGCAGTTCGCCGCCGTGGCCGCGCCCTATATCCGCCAGACGGTGAAAAACCCCGCCATCGATCCCGCGCAGATCGCGCCGCTGCTGCAGCAGCGCTGCGAGGTGCTCACGGACATTCCGGAGAAGGTGGATTTCTTCGACGCGCTGCCGGAGTATGACATCGCGCTCTACACGAACAAGAAGTCCAAGACCGATCCTGCCGTCTCGCTCGAGATGCTCAAAACGGTGCGCCCCGTGCTCGCCGGGCTCCCGGCGTGGGACGATGAGACGCTGCTCACGGCCATGAAAGATCTGGCCGAACGGCTGGAAGTGAAAAACGCGAAGGTGATGTGGCCGGTGCGCATTGCGGTGTCCGGCCGCGCGGTGACGCCCGGCGGCGCGGTGGAGATCTGCCGCATCCTCGGCCGGGACGAGACCCTGCGCCGGATCGACGCCGGCATCGCCAAGCTGGAAGGGTGAACGGTATGAAAAAACGCACGGGCGTGGAGCGGGCGGTCATCGTCATGGCCGTCGTGGTCGTGCTGCTTGCGATCGCGCTGATCGTGGTCAATGTGGCCGGCATCCGTATCCATAAGCCGGCGCCGGAGGCCCCGGTCGCGACAAATCTGCCGCAGTTTCCGTTTTCCGATGAGCCGGAGCTGATCCTCGGCAGCGGCCAGGCCCCGTCGCGCGACGCGCAGCAGGCGGTTTCCGTCGGCGGCGAGGACAAGACCATGCAGCTTGTCAACGGCTCGTTCGCACAGCGCGGCGGCCCGGACTTCTCGCTGTATCTGGACACTTCCGTGTTTCTGAGCACGGAGATGGACGGCAAGTGCTGCTTTGCCCGCGCAGACGACGCGAGCATGGATGCCTACCTGGAGATCGGCTATCACCCGGGCGCGGACGCGCAGACGCTCGCGGGCACGATCCTCAATGACTACGGCACCATTGCGGCCATGGAGCCGCTCGGCCAGGTCAAGCTCGGAGATTTGAATGCCTATGGCGTCAACGGCGCCACGGTGCAAAAGCAGCTTGAGGCATACCTGATCCCGACGGCGGACGGCTGCGTTTCGGTCGTGCTCTGCCGGGCAGGAACGGCGCCGGCAGGCTGGTATGAGAGCCTGCTTGCCTCGGCACAGACGCTGCAGATCACCCGCTGAGAAAAATTGCACATCAAAACCACCCTTTCCGGCAACACTAGTCCGGAAGGGGTGGTTTGCTATGAAGAAAAAAACGCGCGTGCTCATCATTTCCTACACGGCAGCGCTCGTCGCGGCGCTCGCGATCGGCCTGATCGCCTGCCGCACGGACGCCAACCGCCGCCAGACGGCCATGGACGCCAATTACCGCCACGCTTACGGCGAGGTGCTCAACGCAGTGCAGGAGCTCGACAGCTCGCTGCAAAAGAGCCTGTATGCAACGACAGCGGCCATGGAGTGTACGGTCTGCACGGACATCTACACCAATGCGCAGACGGCGGAGATGGCGCTCGGCGTGCTGCCGGTCAACTCGCACGCGCTCGCGCGTATCGCGCGCAACATCGCCATCGCCGGGGACTATGCGCGCACGCTCTCGCGCAATGCGGCGGAGGGCAAAACGTTCACCTCCGAGGAACTGGAGCATCTGCGCGCCTTTTCCGACGCCACAACGCAGCTGAGCACGCAGCTCGCGGCGCTCGGCCAGTCACTCTATGACGGTGCAGTTACGACGACAGCGCATATGCGCAGCACGGAGTCGCTGGAGAATCTGGGGCTGGAGACGGATCTGTCCGACACGCTCGAGGCGGAACTCGCGGCGCTGGCCGATTCGTTTGAGGAGCTGCCGCTCCCGATCGCGGACGGCAGCTATCAGGTGCGCACGGCGGCGGATTATGCCATGCTGGCGGGCCGCGGCGAGGTCACGGAGGAGCAGGCGCAGGCCGCGGCTGCGGCTTTTCTGGACATGGATGCGGCGCGTCTGCAGGCGACTGGCCGCTCGGAGGGCACCGTACCGTGCTGGAACTTTGCTATCGACGACGGGGACGACACGTCCTATATCGCGGTCACGGTGTCCGGCGGGGAAGTGCTGCGCTATTATTCCTCCTGCGCCGGCGGCGAACCGGCGCTTTCCACCGATGAGGCGGTGGAGGCAGCTGCGGCGTTTCTGCGCGCGCGCGGTTATGACAACATGCGCCTGATCGACACGGAGGACGCGGGGCAGTCGCTCATCTGCACGTTCTGCTATGTGCAGGACGATGTCCTGTGCACGGCGGATCAGCTGCGCGTGCGCGTCCGGCTCGATGACGGGACGGCCTGCGGCTTCTCGTCGGCGTCGTATCTGGACACACACCGGGCGCGCACGCTCCCGGCGGATACAATCGGCGTGGAAGCGGGGCAGGCGGCCGTGCCCGGGGCGCTGCAGGTCGTGGATACGCGCACGGCATTTCTCCGGCTCTATGGCGCGCGTGAGACGCTGTGCTATGAGTACCTGTGCGAAACGGATGATGGGCAGCGCTGCGTCATCGCCGTCAATGCCCGTACCGGGCAGCAGGAGCGCATCCAGACCTCGGATCTGTCCGGCGGGGTGCAGATGCAGTTTTGATGTGTCTCGGAAGAGGGAGAGCGGAAAGCTCTCCCACTTGACGAAAAATTGCGAACAGTGTATGATAGAAAAACAAATGCGTATCAGATCTTTACATATTGGAGGCTTCTTATGAGCGTCATTCCCAAGATTACCTGCCGGCGCTGCGGACGGGAGTATTCCGGTCTGCGCAGCCGCTGTCCATATTGCGGCACGGGCCGCAGCAGATCCGCGGAGCGCATCCCGCTGCGCACGTCCAGCGAAAATGCAGGCACCCCGGCGGCAGAGCACGCCGCGGTCAATACGAAGTGGCAGATGCTCTTCGGCGGCATTTTGCTCATCGCGGTCGTCGCGGCCGTCATCGTGCTCATCACCGTGAGCCTGAACGCCAGCAAAAATACTTCGGCTTCTGCGGCGCCGACCCCGCCGGCGACGGTGTCCAGCGCTGCGCCGGTCACCACGCCGACCCCGACGCCGGAGCCCACCCCGACGCCGACGCCGACGCCGACACCGTCGGTCACGAGCCTCACCATCACGTTCCTCGGCAGCAAGCGCACGGAGTTTGCGGCCAAGGTCGGCGATGAGGTGCCGCTGAGCACGACGATCTATCCGGCCGGCGGCGATCAGACCGTCACGTGGTCGAGCAAGGATGAATCCATTGCCACCGTCAGTGACAAGGGCGTCGTGACTGGTGTTGGCAAGGGCACGACGACGATCACGGCCGAGTGCGGCGGCGTGAAGGCCGACTGCACGGTCTATATCACGGCGAAGTAAAGCGCCCCATGTTCGACGGCTCCGATTTTTTTCGGAGCCGTCGAAAAAAGGGGTTGACAAGAAGGTACAGATGCGTTAGAATAACCAACGCTGACACGGACGATTAGCTCAGCTGGTATGAGCATCCGCTTGACGTGCGGAGGGTCACAGGTTCAAGTCCTGTATCGTCCACCATCGGAAAACCCGGCAAAAACCCGGCAATCCATTGAGATTGCCGGTTTTTTTGCGTTTTGCAGCACGTCCGCATTGCGTCAGGACGCCCGCTGTGTGGGGATAAAAAAGCGGATATTTTATGCCCGCTGCGGCGTCATGGGGATATTTTTGGGGATACATTTTCCGCGCTTTCCGGCGCGGGGAAAGCTGCCAGCACCGCGCCCAAGTTTGCCTCCGGGCAGCGGTCCATGAGATGGGAGTAAATGTTAAGCGTGATCTCGGCCTTGGAGTGCCCGGACAGATATTGCACCACTTTGATGTTTGCACCGGACAGGATCAAATTGGTGATGTATGTGTGGCGCAGGATGTGCGGCGTCACGGCAAAGTCGATCGTGATCCGCACGCGCGAGTTACGCACGGTCTCGCCGAGCTTTTTCTCGCGGAGCACGGTCTCACCGTGCTCCGTGCGCTTGGCCGTGCCGGTCTGGCGGCGCGTGATGTACCGCCAGGCGTTGCGGTACGCCGTCATGCTCCACGGATCTCCGGCGGCGTCGCAGATGACGCAGTCGCCGGCCGCCGTCTGCTTTAGGTCTGCAAGGCAGCCGACAAGCGCCGGCGGTATCGGGATGTCACGCCGAGCCGCGGGGCTTTTTAGCGTCGTGGAGATCTCCGGTCGATTGTGCACCCAGCGCAGCGCACGGCGCACGGAGATGTACGGTGCAGCGCCGTCGAGGTGCACGCAGTCCCACTGCAGGCCGAGGATCTCCTCGCGGCGCAGCCCGGCATACAGGCCGATCATCACAAAGGGATAGATGCGCGTGCCCGCGACTGCGTCCTCCAGCGTCTGCATCTGCTGACGGGTAAGCGCCTCTTTCTCCGCTGCGCGCTTGCCGCCGGCGCGCAAATCCACGCACGGATTTACACGCACGACGCCGGCCTTTTCGCCCGCGGCAAAAATTTTTTTGAGCGCGCAGACGATCTTGTCCTGCGAGCTGCGCGACAGATCCGCGCAGGCCAGCATGACGTCGGCGATGTCGCCCGGCGTCACGTCCAGCATATGCAGCGCGCCGATGACGGGACAGATGTGGCGGTTGATGGCGATGGCGTAGTCGGACTTGCGGCTGTCGCTCAGGCGCGGCGTGTACAGCTTGTACCACGTCTGCGCATACTGCCACACAAGCGGATTTTCGGCAAGCTGCTTGCGGCGCTCGATCTCCGCGGTGCGCTCGGCGACCTTTTGCGCCAGCTCCTGCGGCGTCTTGCCGTAGACGGCGATGTAGACGCCGCGCTCGTCCCTGATCTTTCTCTTGATATATTTTTGCATAGCAAATGCGCCTTGCATCTTGCGCGCCCGGCATGGGCGTGATAAGATAACAAGGCAGACTACCCCCTTATTGCTTGGGTTGGGTTTTCTGTGTCAGCCGTCCGGTGTGCCAGCACCGGGCGGCTATTTTGTTATGTGTCCAAAGTGGACACGGGTTCTTGCTCCTGCTCCGGGCGGACGAGGATCTCGATCGCAGCGCCGTATTCCGTCTCGTCCTTGATCAGATCGTAGTGCTCTGCGCCGTCATCGTCGTCACAGATCACCACCTTGTACTTGCCGCCGTAGATCTCTGCCGTGACGCCGAGCACGCGCCCGGCGCGCTGGAGGTTATGGACGCGGCCGGTGCTGCCGCGCTTGATGTAGCCGATGTGCTGCCCGGCGATCAGCACCTTGATGGCGTTGGGGTCGTGTTCGTTGTCCGGGTCGTCGACCAGCTCGACCGGCCCGTCTGTAAAAGTGTACTGATAGATGCGCTCGTCCGTCAGATCGTCGTCGATGATCTCGCGCTTTGTAAGATCATAGTCGGGATTTTCCTGCGCGAGCGCCATGATCGCGTCCATGTGGTAGGACGTGCCGGCAAGCTTGTGGCGCTCAAACTTTGCGCGGGGCTTTTCTGGCGCTTTTGCGGCTGCTGCCTTGGCTGCGGCTGCGTCCGCCTGCTTTTGCGCCCACTGCTCGCGCAACTCGGCGGCGTGTGCTGCATCGGCAGCTTCGCGCGCCGCTTTTTTTGCGCGGCTGCGCTGGACAAAAAAGGCAACAAAAAACGCAAACGCAGCGGTCGCCAAGGTGCTTGCGACTGCTCCCGGCTCTTCCGCGCCGGTGATCCACATGATCATCCAGCACGCAAGCGTCGATGCGACCGCTGCCCAGATCGTCCAGTACTGATACCACTTTTTCATTTTTTGACTCTCCTCCCGTGTCCAATTTGGACACAATCAAAATTTTGCGCGCAGCTCGACCACGCGGCCGAGGATCTGCACGGGCAAGCTCTCGATCTCTGCGTTGGTGTAGTACATGGGCTCGTAGGCCGGATTGCTGGGTATCAGCGTCACGCCCTGCGGGCTCTTTTTGACTTTTTTGACCGTCGCGTCGTCGCCGTTGACCAGCACGACGGCGATGTCGCCGCTGTCCACGTCCGGCTGGCGGCGGACGATCACGACGTCTCCGTCCGAGATCTTGGGCTCCATGCTATGTCCCTTGATCTGTAGTCCAAAGTACTCGCCGTCGCCCGCGGCGGCGGTGCTGATATCCTCCCAGTCGATGATCTCCTCGATCGCGTCTATGGGGATGCCGGCCGCCACGCGGCCGAGGACTGGGACGCGGATGTAGCCGGGGCGTGTTGGGGTTGCTGGCTGCCCGCCGAGCAAGTAGTCAAGTGACACATCAAAATAATTCGCAATGCGCCGATATGTGTCGGTATCCGCCTCGTATTTGCCTGTCTCGTACCCGGATAAGGCGGCCTGGCTGACATTGACCGACTTGGCGAGGTCTGCTTGTTTGACTTTGTCGCGCTTGCGCAGCTCCTTAATTCTGTTCATTTTATCAACTCCGTTGATATCAAGATAATTGATAAAAGCCGAAAAGTAAATGCGATATCAAGATAATTGAAAAAATATATTGACATATCAATAAACTTGATATAAGATTGTAAATGCAATCAAGGTAATTGATAACTGGAGGTGATACCTTGGACGGGCTTAAAATCTGTCGCGCGAAGCGTGGGCTTACGCAGGCCGAGCTTGCGGATGCGCTGCACGTCCGGCAAAGCACCGTGGCGATGTGGGAGACAAACGGATCGTATCCGCGCGCCGATATGCTGCCGGAGATCGCGGCGGCGTTGAGCTGCACGATCGACGACCTGTACAAAGCGCCGGCCTGACCGGCAGAAAGGAGCAAAAACATGTCTGTTACCGTTGACTTTGTCTTTAGCTTGGCGTTACAGGCGCAAAACGAATACATCCTTAATTTGCGCAAGGTATTACTCAGCGTGCCCGACAGGCCGCCGGAGATGGACGAAACGCTCCGCAAAGTGCTTGCTACGGCGGAGCTGGAAGCACTGCGCATCGAGGAGCTGCGCAACAAACTCGATACCAGTATCTTAGCAATGGAGGCGTAAAAACACCATGCAGCACAACTACCACAATATCAGCCAAACCGGCAGGCGCATTGCCGGCATGACGCAGGAGCGCTGGGCGGAGGCGCTGGACATCTCCGTCGAGAGCGTGCGCCTGTACGAGTCCGGGCGCGGGATGCCGTCTGACGACGTCGTGACGCGGATGGTCGAGGTGTCCGGCGCGCCGGTGCTCGGCTACTGGCATCTGCTCAACAAGAGCCGCGTCGCGGCCGACCTGCTGCCGCAGGTGGACACCATCGCGCTGCCGCAGGCCGTGATCCAGCTGCTGCGCCGGATCCGCGACTTTGACAGCTCGCACCGCATCGACCGCCTCGTTGACATTGCCGAGGATGGCCGCATCGACCAGGACGAGCGACCGGACTTCGAGCGGATCACACGCGAGCTCGACGGGATCGTGCAGGCGGCGATGCAGCTTAAGTACGCAAAAGGAGGGGACGAGGATGGCCATGCTGACGACTAAGGACGTGTGCGATCAGCTGTCGATCTCGCGGTCGTCCGTCGGGCGGCTTGTGACGGACGGCGAGCTGCCGTGCTACAAGCTGGGCAAGTCGCTGCGCTACTACCAGTCGGACGTAGACGCCTACGTCGAGCGCTGCCGCATCACAGCGGCGCCGGCAGCCGTCTGCGCGCCGCAGCCGCGCCCGAAGCCGCAGCCGGAAAAGCGCAAGCGCGGCCGGCCGATCAAAAACACGGTGCCGGAGTACTACCCCGGCATGAGGGTGGTGTGAGTATGATGATTGGGCAAAAAAAAGAGCCGTGCCCGCGGCGACGGGCACGACTCAGGTGCAAAAGTGTAGCAGCTACTACGCTTACATCTTACTGCAAACGCAACTTTTTTGCAAGGGGGGATTTTTGATGGCCGTCATGCGCGTGGAGAAAACAGGCAATTACACAGTCATGAGCAATCGCCATTTGGACGATCCCCGCTTGAGCCTCAAGGCGATCGGCCTGTTGAGCAAGATCCTGCGCCTGCCAGACGACTGGGATTATACGCTCGAGGGCCTCGCCCGGATCTGCAAAGAGGGCAAGGACGCCATCCGGTCCGCGATCGTGGAGCTGGAGCAGGCGGGATACATCGAGCGCCGCCAGACGCACGCGGCGGACGGATCTTTTGCGGGCAACGAGTACATCGTGCACGAGGCGCCGCTGGGCGCGGATGCGACACCGTCGTCGGATAATCCCACAACGGTGTCACCGTCGTCGGGAAACCCGTCGACGGATAACCCGTCAGCGGGAAATCCAACGCAACCAAATACTATATCTACCAAGTACTTAGATACTAATACCCCCCTTACCCCCCAAAGGGGGCGGCGAGCGCCGAAAAAAGAGCAAGGGCGAGAGCCGGCGTGGAAGCCGGAACGCTTCGCGGCGTTTTGGAAGTACTACCCACGGGGCGAAAAGCCAAGGGCTGCCGCGGCCGCGTGGGACAAGCTAAAGCCGGACGATGCGCTGATCGACGACATCGCCAGAGCGCTCAAGCGCCAGATGGCCAGCGAGGAGTGGCAGCGGGGTGTGGGCATCCCGTATGCGGCTACATACCTCAACCAGCGGCGCTGGGAGGACGAGCCACACGCGCCGGAAGAGCAACCGGCGGAGGGAGGAGGCCTGCCGCTATGGACGTAAAGCAGACACTGATCGATGCGCAGGCAGCCGTGATCGGCAGCGTGCTGATCTCGCCGGAGATCGTCGGCGACGTGATGCTGCGCGTATCGGCGGAGGACTTTATCACGCCGGAGTACCGGCACGTGTACGATGCCATCCGCGCACAGTGGTCCGCGTGCCAGACGGTCGACGTGGTCACGGTGCTGCACCGCCTGGGCGATGCATATCGGCAGATGCTGGTGCAGATCATGTCCGACACCCCGACGGCGGCGCATTGGGAGGCGTATGCCGACGTGATGCGCGAGCAGGCAAGGCTTGCGCGCATCAAGGACGCAGCGGCCAAGATGCTCGACGCGGTGACGCTGGACGAGGCGCGCGCGGCCGTCGAGTCGGCGAGCGAGTGCCTGTGCGACAGCAAGACGCTGCGCGTCGTCAGCTGGCATCAGGGTCTGTGCGAGTTTTACCAGCGCCACGCCGATGGGCATCAGCCGGACTATCTGCGCTGGGGCATCCGGCAGCTGGATGAGCGCCTGTATGCCGAGCGCGGCGACCTGATCATCCTCGGCGGCTTGCCGAGCAGCGGCAAGACGCTGCTGGCGACGCAGTTTGCGATGCACATGGCGCGCTCCGGTCTCCGGGTCGGGATTTTTAGCCTTGAGACGTCGGACGCCAAGCTGTACGACCGCATGGTGGCACAGGTGCAGGGCATCAACTTCGGCCGCATCAAGCGCAACCAGATGGTCGCCGAGGACTATGCCTCCGCCACGACCGCGATCCGGACGGCGGAGCACATCAACCTTGATGTCATCCGCGCCGGCGGCTTTGGCGTCGCCGATGTGCAGGCGGTCGCCATGGCGCGGCGGTACGACGTGATCGTCATCGACTACGTGCAACTGCTGCAGGCCAAGGGCAACACTCGCGTGGAGCAGGTGACCAACATCTCGCTGGCGCTGCACACGATGGCGCAGCGGGCCGGCATCGCCGTCATCGCGCTGTCGCAGCTGTCTCGCCCGGAAAAAGGGCAGGCGCGCAGCCGCACACCGTCGATGTCGGACCTGCGCGAGTCCGGCCAGCTGGAGCAGGACGCAGACGCCATCATGATCCTCGCGGCGCAGCCCGGCGGCGACCGGGTGCTGTCGATTGTCAAAAACAAGGAGGGCGAGCGCGGCGCGATCGAGCTGGTCTTTGACGCGGCGCATCTGCGTATGCTGCCGGCTGTGTCCAAAATGGACACGCGCGCCGACCACGACGACGAGGACGACTGGCCGCGGATGCAGGCATGGCCGCGCACCGCGGAGGGAGGAGGCGAGCTGCCATAAAGATCGGCGACAAGCTGCCCGGCATGGTGCCGTCCTACGGCGTCAGCTGCACGGGCTTTGTGTCGGACGGGCAATCCTTTACCGGCACGGTAGTGTACATCCATCCAAAGCGGCGATTTTACACCGTCGAGTTTGATATGCCACGCGGACGCAAGTGCCGCGAGAGCTACTACTTCCCGGATCGCGCGGGCGAGCCGGATGCCAACATCACGCCGCGCCGGCCGCGGATGCCGGGAGAGACGCGAAAAAAGAAAGGTGCAAAAAAATGAAAGTTATCAGCATTGTGAATCTCAAGGGCGGCGTCGGCAAGACCGCGACCGCCATCAACATGGCCAGCATCCTGGCGACGGAGCACGGCAAGCGCGTGCTGCTGATCGACGCAGACCCGCAGGCCAACGCGACCCGCTTTTTCGGCGGGGACAACGCGCCGGTAAAACTGTACGACGTTTTTACGCATCCGGACGAGTGGTGCAGCTACTGCTGGATGACGCAGGTCGACGGCGTGGACATTATCCCCGCCAGTATGGATCTGCTGCAGCTCGACGTCGCGGCGGCGACCGCGGACGCAAAGCTGATCCAAAACTTTGCAGAGTTTGTCGGCGATATGCGCGGCGAGTCGGACTATGACTATGTCATCATCGACTGCCCGCCAGGCTTTACGGCGGTATCGATCGCGGGCATCTCCGTCAGCGACGATATCATCATCCCGGCAAAAGTAGATGCCTTTGCCATCTCCGGCATCGATGAGCTGACGGCGCAGATCCGTGCCGTGCAGGCGGTGCGCAGCGGCATCCGGATCGCCGGCGTGCTGGTGACGATGTGGCACAACGCACCGGTCGTCACGCAGGGCGAGCAGTACCTGCGCGCCATGGACGTGCCGGTCTTTGAGACCACCATCCGCCGCACGGACAAGATGGACGAGGCGACCTTCGCGCGCCAGCCGATCAGTACATACAGCCGGTGGTGCGCGGCGGCGAGAGACTACCGCGATTTTGTCGACGAGTACGTAAGCAAGGAGGCGGCGGACGATGGGCAGCTTTAACCTCGCGGACTACATCCAGCCGCCTGCCGGCAGCGCGAAGCCTGCCGAGCGCAAACTGCAGATGATCCCCACGCGCAAGATCTTTGCCAACGACAAAAATTTTTATGACACATCCAAGGTCGACGATCTGATCGACAGCATCCTGATGCAGGGGCTGCTCGACCCGCTGACCGTCCGGCCGTCCGGAGACGGCGAGGGCTACATCATCATCTCCGGCCACCGGCGTCACCGCGCGCTGATGACGATCCTGGACGATCATCTCGCCGAGGACACCAAGCCGTTTGAGACGACGCCGTGCTTTGTGCGCGAGCCGGGCGACGAGCTGATGGAGGAGCTGATGCTGATCCAGGCCAACAGCGCGACGCGCGTGCTGACATCCGCGGAGCTGTCCAAGCAGGTAGACCGCGTGCGCGATCTGTTGTACGGGCTTAAGGCGCAAGGCTACGCTTTCCCCGGCCGGATGCGCGACTACGTCGCCAGCGCGTGCAGCATCTCGGCGTCCAAGATCGCGCGGCTGGACACGATCAAGACCAAGCTGATCCCGCAGATCAAGCAGTACTATGACGACGGCCGCATGCCCGAGAGCGTGGCCTACGAGATCGCCAAGTGCTCCGTAGACGACCAGCAGCTGATTGCCAAGGTCAAGGGCAACGGCAAGGACGGCCTGTGCGCCATGCGCGGCTACGAGGTGGAGTCCATCCTCGACGGCCGCGACCGCATCGAGGGGCGCAAGTGTAAGTACGCCTGCGGCGTCCCGTGCGACAACGTGGTCAAGTCGCTGCAAAAGACGACCGGAAACTACATGCGCAGCTGCGATCATACCTGCTGTATGGACTGCCACGATCTTGCCACCTGTGATAAGTATTGCAAGATCGCAAAGGACAAGCACCTGCAGATGCGCGCAGAAGCCGAGGCCGAGGAGCAGCGCCGCGAGGAGCGCCGGCGCGAGGACCGGAAGCAGCGCGACGATAAGTGCGCGGCGTACTGGGCGAGGCTGCACGACGCGATCGATCAGTACGGGCACAGCGCGGAGCTCGCCGTAGTGATGTATATCACGGAGACGGCGCTTGAGGCCGGCGGCACATACTATGCGCCGTACCGGCAATGCGCGCCGGAGTCGCTCGACGCGCTGGTCGCTGCCGCCGACATCCTCGGCGTGACTACGGACTATTTGCTCGGCCGGACGGACGACCCGCACTTTACGGTGCTGCCGCAGCGAGAGAGCCAAAAGGAGGACGACGCATGAAAATCTACATAGCAGGTAAGATCACGGGAGATCCGGATTACAAGGCTAAGTTTGGCAAGGCCGCATCGGAACTCCGCGCCGCCGGGCACACGCCGATTAACCCGGCGCGCTTGCCGGAGGGCATGAGCAAAGGCGACTATATGCGGATCAATTTTGCGCAAATGGACAGCGCCGATGCGATCATGTTTTTGCCGGACTGGCAGGACAGCGATGGCGCGCAGCTGGAGCACGCTTGGGCGGTGTACGTCGCAAAAGAGATTTACGATGCAACAACGGAACGCCTTTTTGATGGGCTGACACGGGACGAGGTGATGGATGGTTTAAGCATGTGCGCGAACCCGCAGCTGGATGTGGACTGCACTCGGTGCCCATTGTATAGCGTTGACGATTGCAGCACAAAAATTATGCGAAGCGCGTATGCGTTGCTGCAGCATCAGGATCTTTTGCTCGGTCCAGCAGCTGGAGGTGATCTGGATGATTGATCCTGCACCTGTGGATGCCATCGTAAATGTGCGCGAGCTGCTGAACCGCCCGCGCTCGAGCGCGGACTTTTCGCCGGCGGCGCGGTACACGGTAAGCAAGCTGTGCGACTACGCCGAGCAGGAGCATGAGCTGCGCGAGGAGGCGGAGAAAGCATTGGAGGCGATGAAGGATGGCAATTAGCAAATCAAAGCGTGAAGCGGTCTACCGAAAGTATAATGGCCACTGTGCGTATTGTGGACGCGAAATCTCCTACAAGGATATGCAGGTAGACCATTTTCAACCATTGAGGGCGTGGGGGATTGAGGACGCTGGAACAGATGACCTTGACAACCTAATGCCATCCTGCCGAATGTGCAATCACTACAAGCGTGCAAATTCACTTGAAACTTTTAGACGGTACATCGCAGAAATTCCGCGAAAGCTGCGCGAGAACTATATCTACAAGGTCGGCGTGGTTTATGGCAATGTCATCGAGGCCGAAAAACCGATTGAGTTTTACTTTGAAGCGCAGGCAAGAATGGACGGTGACGATGATGCCAAAGCGGATTAACCCGCGCAGGAGACCGGCGACGATGGCAGACGTTCAGCGCGCGAAGGACACGGCGACGGCGGATGCCTGCCGCGTGACGCTGGCGATCTTTTTTACCGCTCTACTGGACAAAGAGGGCATGAACGCCGAGCAGCTCCAGCGCATCTGGCGCGAAGTCGAGGCGCTGTCGGAGAGCGTGCGGGACGGGTATGTATCAGCACCGGACCTGATCCGCGTGCTGCGCGAGGAGTACGAGATCGACATCATAGGAGGATGACGGATGCAAAGCGTGACATATCGGCGGCGCGACTATCTTTTTGCAGTGCGCCGCAAGGTCGTCGGTGACCAGCTCGGCTGGACGATCTGTATGCGATCGCCGCGCACGCACGAGTGGCTGCCGGTCCTCGGCGAGCGACCTTTTACCAGCAGCGTGGCGGCGGAGGCGCGGCTCGCGGATCTCGCGCACATCAATCGCTGGGAGGTCGCACACTCGGTCGGCGTCGCTTTCGCGCCGGGCGAAAACAAGTAAAAAGGGATGGCGGGGCTGCGGCCCCGCCGTTTTGCGTCTGATGAGAGGAGGAGACAACATCAACGAGGCGTATAACATGGACTGCCTGGATGCGATGCGGCAAATGCCGGACAAAGTGTTTGACCTCGCGATCGTTGACCCGCCATACGGCGGAGGGGCGGGTTCACAGTTTGTTCAAGTAGAGAGAGAGAGAGAGAGAGAGAGAGAGAGAGAGAGAGAGAGCCGGGTCGACGGGGCTCGTCGGCGGGCACGCGGACTACGAGCACCGCAAACGCTCGCGCTTCGGCGGCTGGTTTGACAAGTACCATATCGACAACGCGGACGGGCGGGGGCTGGTCGGCCAAGTATCAGATGCACACAGGGGGTATCTTTAGCTCGGACATCTCGCATTGGGATGTCGCGCCGTCGCTGGAGTACTTCCAGCAGCTCGCGCGCGTTAGTAAAAACCAGATCATCTGGGGCGGTAACTACTTTGACATGCCGCCAACCCGCTGCTTTATTATCTGGCGAAAAAGCAACATCCCACTGGAGGGCTTCTCGATGGCGCCGGTGGAGTATGCGTGGACGTCACTCAACCGCAACGCCGCCATGCACGAGTGCTTTTCATCCGGCGGCTCTGGGCGAGAGGACAGATTCCACCCGACGCAAAAGCCGATCGAGCTCTATGAGTGGCTGTTGGCCAAGTTCGCACAGCCGGGCGACAGGATCCTTGATACGCATCTCGGCAGCGGCAGCAGCCGGATCGCGGCATATCATCTCGGCTTTGACTTTGTCGGCTTTGAGATCGACAAAACCTATTTTGACCTGCAGGAGCAGCGCTTCGCGCGGCACACCGCGCAAATGTCACTGTTTTAGGGGGGCACATGGCAAAAACAAAACGACTTAAAAAGCAGACGGCCGGCCGGCTGGTGCGGGCTGTGTGCTACACGCAGGTGCTGGCTACGGATGCGCCGAGGGCGCGCGCCGAAAAAGCCAAGTGCTCATCGGCGGCGCGGAAAAAGCTTAACCATCGCTTTGCGTACCAAAAACTGCAGATGCAGCTCGCCGCCAACTTTACGCGCCGCGACCTGTATGTGACGCTTACATACGACGACGCGCATCTGCCGCCAAACCGCAAGACCGCGAAAAAGCAGGTCGCAGCATTTTTTGACCGGATGCGACGGCAGTACCGGCGAGCCGGCAAGGAGCTGCGCTACGTGTATGTAACGCAGGAGCTGCAAAGCGATGGCAGCCGGAGACTGCACCACCATCTGATCATCAGTGCGACGGGCGCGGGAGACTACGACACCATCCGCGCGCTGTGGCCAAACGGCGACAACGTCGAGATCCTGCCGATCGGCGAGACGGAGATGTATGTGCACGACGATTTTTTGGAGCTGGCGCAGTACCTGCTCCACGAGCGCAACCCGGACGCGCCGGCAACCGCGGTCGGCGACCGCGGCTGGAACGCGAGCCGCAACCTGCGCAAGCCGGTCGAGGAGTCCGAGATGGTGGACGAGTCGGTCACGGTCACGGCGCCGCCGGGCGCGTACATACTGGATACGGATCACAAACAAAACGAGTTTGGCTGCTATGATTATATAGTGTATCTGCTGCCGGAGCGCCGAGCGCGCAAGGAGTAGACGCCTATATTATCTGTCTTGGGGTTGTGTATATCTTTAGGCGCAGCCGCAACAAAAACGGGAGGTAAAGTCTTGCAAAATCAATGCTTGCGTGGTAAAATGTTAACTGTAAGGGCGGGATATCTCGTCTGCCCTGTATGCCACCGCAATCGACGGCTGGCGAAGATCCGCAGCGACACCGAGGGCGTCAACATCCCGGTGTTTTGCCGCGACTGCAAAAGCGAGATCATAATCGACATATCGAGAGGCCAGTGCTTTGAGAGCCGGAGCCGGTAAGCGACACGAGAGTGCGTTTGCTGGCTCCGGCTCTTTTTTTGCTGCCGGTCTCCACGGAGGTGATAGCCCGCATGGCGACCGGCATTTACGCGGACAAGCGATGGACGACTCTGCGCGCGCGCATCCTGCGGCGCGATGGCTACCTGTGCCAGCAGTGCCTGCGATACGGCAAGCACCGCGCGGCGACGACTGTGCACCACTGCTACCCGGCAGGGATGTACCCGGATCTGGCGTGGGAGCGCTGGAATCTTGTATCCCTTTGCGCACAGTGCCACGACGCAATGCATGATCGCGGCAGCGATCTGCTGACGGCGCTGGGCGAGCAGTGGCGGAGGCGCGCCGATCAGCGCAAGCCCCCCCACCTCCGGCCCTAATTGGCCGGTCTCCAAAGACCGGCACCGGGAACTCTCTCCAACCGCGCCGGGTTTCCGGCGCGGGGGGGATCGCGCGGGAACAAAGCAATCGGGCGCGCGCACGGAAACCTTGGAGGCGGCATTTTTGCGGCCCTGCGATTTTTGCGCAAAAACGAATCAATCCCGGCCAAAAACGTGGCCGGAAGCGTGTCCAAATTGGACACAAAAGGAGCGTGAGACATGAGCAAGCGCGAGGATGCGATCCGCGAGAACATGCGGCTCGCTGGGACTTACAACCAGGCGTTTGAGCCGATCATCAAGACGCTCGCCCGCATCCAGACGGAGCTTGCAAAGGCCGAGCGCGACTGGCGCGCGAACGGCGGCGAGTTTGTGACCGAGTACACCAACAAGAGCGGAGCGACCAACGCGGTAAAAGATCCGTACTACTCCGTGGTTGAGGGGCTGCGTGGGCAGATCGTCGACATCTCGGCGCAGCTTGGCCTGACGCCGACCGGCCAGCGCCGGGTGCTGGGCAACGCAAAGGCAGCACCGACCGGACCGACCGCGCTGGAGCGCGCACTCGCCGAGGCACGAGAGAGGGCTGGAAAATGACCGGCGCGGATGCAGACCTGCTGCGCACGCAGCTCGGCGATCACCGCAACGCCGCGGACGTCCTTGCCTACGTCACCGGCTGCCTGGACGGGACGATCCTTGCCTGCCCGGATATCCGGCAGGCGTGCGAGCGCTTCGTCACGGATCTTGCCGACCCGCGCTGGGATTTTCGGCCGGCCGAGGCGGAGTACGCGATCGAGCTGATCGAGACTATGCTGTGTCACCAGCAGGGGCAGCGCCTGGACGCTACGCCGCTGCGCGGGCAGCCGTTTTTGCTGCTGCCGTATCACAAGTTTTGCGTGTACAACCTCCTTGGCTTTTACCTTGCCGGCACAGACGAGCGCCGGTACAAGGAGGCGTTTATCTTTGTGCCGCGCAAAAACGTCAAGACGACCTTTGCGGCCGCGCTCGCCTGGGCGCTGGCGCTGATCGAGTCGCCGTCCGGGTCCAAGGTGTACATCGTGTCTGCTGCGCTCAAGCAGTCGCTGGAGTCTTTTGGCTTTTTGGCCTACAACGTCAGGCGGCTCGGCCTGTCCCAGGACGACGACCCGAACGGGATGCGCATCCTGGACAACAACGCAGAGCGCAGCATCTCCGGCAGCGTCGGCGACGGATCTATCTACATCAACGCGCTGGCATCTAACCCGGATCAGCAGGATAGTTTTAACGCCAACATCATCATCGCCGACGAGCTGCACGCCTACAAGTCGCCCAAGCAGTACAACGTGCTCAAGGAGGCGACCAAGGCGTACACCAACAAGCTCGTCATCGGCATCTCGACGGCAGGCGACCGCGAAAACAGTTTTTGCGGGCACAGGCTTAAGTACTGCCGGCAGATCCTAAACGGCACGATCAAGTCCGCGGACGCGGATGCGCTTTTTGTGTACATCGCGGCTGCGCCGGTCGATGAGTCCGGCAACGTGGACTACACAAGCGCCGATGTGCAGCGGATGGCAAATCCCGCATACGGCGAGAGCATCCGCCCGAACGACATCATGACCGACGCGCTGCAGGCGCAAAACGACCCGCAGCAGCGCAAGGACTTTTTTGCAAAGTCCCTGAACGTCTACACATCGGCCATGAAGGCTTACTTTAACATCACCGAGTTTCGGGCGTCGGATGCCAAATATCACTGGACGATCGAGGAGCTGGCAAAGCTGCCGATCAAGTGGTACGGCGGCGCGGACCTGTCCAAGATGCACGACCTGACGGCGGCCTGCCTGTACGGCGTGTACCAGGGCGTCAACATCATCATCCCGCACTGTTGGTTTCCGGTCACGGCCGCGGCCGTCAAGGCCGAGGAGGACAACATCCCGCTTTTCGGATGGCAGGAGGACGGCTGGCTGAGCATGAGCAACGACAAGTCCGTCAACCACGCGGAGATCGTCGCGTGGTTTGTGCGGATGCGGCAGATGGGCTTTAAGATCGCCGAGGTCGGGCACGACCGGAAATTCTGCCGCGAGTATTTTGCCGGAATGAAAAAGGCCGGATTTAAGATCATCGACCAGCCGCAGTATTTTTACAAAAAATCCGAGGGCTTTAGGCACATCGAGGCGGCTGCGAAAAACGGCCTGCTGTACTATCTGCACGCCGAGCCGTATGAGTACTGCGTCCAAAACGTCCGTGCGATCGAAAAGACGGACGATATGATCCAGTATGAGAAAATCGAGCCGACGCTACGCATCGATGTATTTGATGCGTCCGTCTTTGCGGCGATCCGGATGCTGGAAAACTCTGAAAAAGCAGCCAAAGACCTTGGCTGGTTTGCATGACAGGAGCGTGAGATATGAGACTTTTCGCGGGCCGCAAGGCGGCCAAAAAGCGAGGTGTCGGCGGCCTGATCGGGTGGATCGTCGGCAGCGACGGGTCTGCGATGCAGGTGCCCGGCTACACCCGGCTGATCGACTGCCCGGAGGTCGCCGCGGCAGTCGACGCGATTGCCGGAAGCGTCTCCAGCATGACCATCCACCTAATGGAAAACACCAAGGCGGGCGACGTGCGCGTGCGCGATGCGCTGGCATCCAAGGTGGATATCAATCCGTACAGTCTGACGACGCGAAAAACGTGGATCGAGTGGATCGTGCGCACGATGCTGACGACCGGAGACGGCAACGCTTTTGTGCTGCCGGTGACGACCGGCGGATATCTGGACGACCTGATGCCGATGCCGGATGCAACCGCGCAGCCAGTCGGCGACAGCTACGTCGTGCAGTGGTGCGGGCGCAGTTTTGCACCGGACGAGGTGCTGCACTTTGTGCTCCACCCGGACTTGACCTATCCGTGGCGCGGCACCGGCTACCGGGTGCAGCTGCGCGACGTGACCGCAGGCCTCAAGCAGGCAGCAGCGACCAAAAAAGGCTTTATGTCCGAGAAGTGGAAGCCCTCCATTATCGTCCGCGTGGACGGCGTCGCCGAGGAGTTTGCCGGGAGAGAGGGCCGCCGCAAATTTTTGGACGATTATCTGAGCACCGACGAGGCCGGAGAGCCGTGGGTGGTGCAGGCCGACCTGATGGACGTGCAGCAGATCAAGCCTTTGTCGCTGCAGGACCTGGCAATCAACGATGCCGTGACGCTGGACAAGCGAACGGTCGCCAGCGTGATGCATGTCCCGGCGTTTTTGCTGGGCGTCGGGGACTATGACCAGGACGCCTACAACAATTACGTGCGCTCGACGGTGATGGAGATCGCCACGGCCATCCAGCAGGAGCTGACCAAAAAGCTGCTGCTCTCGCCGTCCCGGTATTTCCGCCTCAATCCGCGCAGCCTGTATGCCTATAGCATGGCCGACCTGTCGTCGGTCGCGTGCGACCTGTATGTGCGCGGCCTGATGACCGGCAACGAGGTGCGCGACTGGCTGGGCATGACGCCCAAAAAGGACCTCGACCAGCTCGTCATGTTGGAAAACTACATCCCCGCCGGCATGATCGGCGACCAAAAAAAGCTGATCCAGGATCAGCAGAAGGAGGGCAAAGATGTCTGATAGCAACAGCCGGCAGGGCCGGCAGCTGCGGAGCACGCCGCAGCAGTTTTGTACCCGCGACGATGGCGGTGATCTCGTCATCGAGGGTTATTTTGCCGTGTTTGACAGCCCCTATGTCCTGTGGGACGGGGCAACCGAGATTGTCAAGCCGGGGGCGTTTGCCGGATGTCTGTCCGGCGACATCCGCGCACTGATCGACCACGACACACGGCTTGTGCTCGGCCGAACCAAGGCCGGCACGCTGACGCTGCGCGAGGATGCGCGCGGCCTGTATGGCACAATCAAAATCAACCGAGACGATGCCGACGCCATGAGCCTCTATGCGCGCGTCCAGCGCGGTGACGTCGACCAGTGCTCGTTTGGATTTGACATTGAGGAGGAGACCTTTGTCGACCTCGGCGGCGGACAGTGCCGCTGGGAGATCACCAAGGTAAATCCGTTGTATGAGGTCTCGGTCGTGACCTATCCGGCCTACGAGGAGACCGCCGTCAAAGCCCGCCATGCGGATCTCGCCGAGATCCAGCGCCGGCAGGCAGAGGCGTGGAAAACCAAGATGAAAACCAGACTGACAGGAGGAGACAAACATGGCACTTAAAGTACTGCTGCTGCGCAGCAAGCTGACCGCCGTCAACGCGACGCTCGCGCAGCTGCGCGAGCAGCTCGACGGATTTGAGACCCGCGAGGCAGAGCTCGCCGCCGACATCGAGGCCGCGCAGACCGATGATGAGCGCGCCGCCTGCGAGACGGCGATCGGTGAGTTTGAGGCGGACCGCGACAAATGCACGGCGGACATCGAGGCCGCCGAGGCAGAGGCACGCAGTCTGACCGAGCAGATCGAGGACGCAGAGGCCAACGCAGCCGAGGCGCGCGGAGCGAGCCCGGCTGAAAAAAATCAGAGAGGAGCACACAAGACTATGCCTAACCACATCGCGGGTGATGCCCGCAGCCGTTTTTACGGAATGACCTACGCCCAGCGCGACGCATTTTTTGCCCGCGAGGACGTCACCGCATTTTTGACCCGCACCCGTGAGATGCTTGGCCAGCAGCGCGCCGTGTCCGGCGCAGCCCTCGGCATCCCTGAGGTGATGCTGGACATCATCCGCGACAACATCAACCGCTACAGCAAGCTGATCAGCTACACCCGCCTCCGCCAGGTGCGCGGCAAAGCACGTCAGAACGTCGTCGGCACTGTGCCGGAGGCCGTGTGGACGGAGATGGTCGGCACGCTCAACGATCTGACCGTCTCCATCAGCCAGATCGAGACCGACGGCTACAAGGTCGGCGGCTACGTCTTTGTCTCCAACTGCTACCTGGAGGACGACGACAACATCGGCCTGGCGACCGAGATCCTTGACCAGCTCGGTCAGGCGATCGGCTACGCGCTGGACAAGGCCATCCTTTTTGGCACGGGTACCAAGATGCCGGTCGGCATTGCGACCAGACTGGCCGCTGCCGAGCAGCCCGCATGGTGGGGCACCAACCAGGGCACTTTTACGGCGCTTGCGACGACCAACGTCGTCAAGGCCAACTCCGCCGCCAAAAACGGCGAGGAATTTTACGCGGATCTGATCACCGCGCTCGGCGTTTCCGATCCCAAGTACTCCAACGGCACGCCGGTGTGGGTGTGCAATCACAAGACGCACGTGGCGCTGCAGTGCAAGGCGCTTGCCTTTAACAGCGCGGCGGCCCTGACCGCCGGCGTGACGTCCGAGATGCCGATCATCGGCGGCAAAATCGTCGAGCTGGACTTTGTGCCGGACAACGAGATCATCGGCGGCTACATGGATCTGTACCTGCTGGCCGAGCGCGAGGGCACGACCCTCGAGCAGTCCGCGGAGGTCAAATTTATCGAGGACCAGACTGCGTTTAAGGTGACCGCCCGATACGATGGCAAGCCGGTGCGCGGCGAGGCTTTTGTGGTGGTGCGCTACGACAACGTCGCGCCGGTGACCTCGGCGACTTTTGCCGCTGACTCTGCCAACTGATGGCCGGCGGTACGGCCGAGGCGGTGCTGGCGCTGCTTAAGGCCGACCTCGGCGTGACGCACACCAAGCGCGACGAGTACTTTGCGGCGCTGATCGCCGCCGCCGGCAAGATGCTGCGCACCGAGGGCGTCGTCCTGGATATGGACGATCCCGGCGACCAGCTGCTGCTTGAGATGTACGCCGCGCACCTGCACGAGCGCAGGCAGCAGCCGACCATGGCGATGCCGCGCTACCTGCGGGCCAAAATCAACAATCGGCTCTGCGAGCAGCGGATGCAGGGCTAAAAAACTACGCGCAGGTGTGTCCAAAATGGACACACCTGCAAAGGAGGGGCACGTGTGTACGATGATATCATCACGCTGGTAGCGATCGACGAGCGAGGCGACGACATCAGCAAAAGCGAGATCTTTTGCCGACGTGAGAGCATCACGCGCGCCGAGCACTACCAGGCGGCCGCCGTTGGCCTGCACCCGTCGGTGCAGTTTCGGCTGGCGGACTGGCGCGACTATGACGGTCAGCGCTTTGTCGAGTATGGCGGTCGGCGCTATATCGTCGAGCGCACCTACGAGACACGGGACGGCGGGCTTGAGATCGTAGTGAGGTGACGGGCGCATGAAGGAGGTCACGGTCACGATATCCACGCTGGACAAAGCGATCTCCGGCGTGCTCGACGAGTATAACGCAGACGTGATGAGCAAGATGCGCGCGCTGGTGGACGACGCCATGCGCAAGCTGGTGCACATCACAAAAGCGACCGCGCCACGGCGCACGGGCAAGTATGCAAAAAGCATATCATCAAAAGTTTCCGCTGACACGCCGAGCAACTATGCAAAAAAGTGGTATGTGCGCGGAGACCGTGCGATGCTGACGCATCTACTTAACGACGGCCATGCAAAAGTCAACGGCGGGCGCGTGCCTGGCACGCACTTTTTGGACTACGCAAAAAAGCAAGTAATCGAGGAGTACCTCGAGGCGGTAAAGGAGGCGGTAAGCGGTGGCTGATATCATCCCGGAGGTGCTGGAGGGCATCCGATACACGGAGACAGTCTGGGCGATGCCGCCGGAGCTGCCGTATGCCGTGTATCACGATCACATCGAGCGCCGCGGCGCTGACCTGTATAACGGCATCACCGACCACGACATCAGCGTGGAGCTCTACGCGCGCAAGCCGGTGCCGGAGCTGGAGGACCAGATCGGCCGGCGGCTCGACGCGCTCGGCATCGAGTACGTCCGGCAGGAGCGCGAGTGGATCGACACGGAGCACTTTTTTATGACGGTGTACGACTTTACGTACACCGAGAAAGGATTTTGACTATGGCACTTAGTAAGCGCAAAGATATCACGCTGGGATCCGGCAAGCTTTACGCGCAGGAATATACCGGCACGGCCGTTCCGGAGACCGAGGCGATCTGCACGGACGACAACATCCTGGGCTACATCTCCGGCGGCGCGACGCTGTCGTACAAGCCGACTTTTTACACCGCAAAGGACGATCTTGGACTTGTGTCCAAGACGGTGATCACCGCCGAGGAGGCGACGCTCAAGTCCGGCGTGATGACGTGGGACGGCAACACCCTGGCCAAGCTCAGCGCGACGGCCCGCGTGACGGAGACCGACGCTGCGAGCGGAAAACCCGCGAAGCGATCCGTTAAGATCGGCGGCGTCGACAACGCCGACGGCAAAAAGTACGTGCTGTGCTTTAAGCACGCTGACAAGGACGGCAAACGCGAGCTTTACGTGCGCATCGTCGGCAAAAACCAGTCTGGTTTTGAGATCGTATTTGCCAAGGACAAGGAGACCGTGATCGACGCGGAGTTTGCTGCCGACCCGATGGACTCGGAGGGCACGCTGATCTACTACGACGAGGTGTACACGGCATGACAAATCGATTTACACTTGGCCAGCACAAGGCAATCTTTACGCTGGAGCTGCAGGACGGCCGCGAGCTGCTGCTGACCGTGCCGCCGCTGAGCGTTTTTAAGCGGATGACGGCTATGCAGGACAGCGCGGGCGTGGACGAGATGATCGACATCGTCTGCGACATCCTTAACTGCAACCGCACGGGCGCGACGCTTACGACCAAGGAGGTCGCCGGGCTTTTTGCCTTTGACGATCTCGTCGGCTTTTTTGCCGCATACTCGGACTTCGTTGCGGGGGCGACCAAAGCAAAAAACTGACCATCCCGTACTATCCCGATGACGGTGATGGTACGGGATGCCACTACACGATCGAAACGGTCGGCGAGCATCTGGTGGCACAGTATGCCAACATGCCCTTGCCGGATGTCTGCGATTTGCTGCTGGACGACTATATGCTGCTGCTGCGCGACGCCTTTATCGCGCGCAAGCTGCAGTCGGCGGACGGCCGCGAGTATCTGGATAACGCATGGCGGCTGGAGCAGACCGAGCCGGATGTGGACGGGCTGCGCAGCACTTTTGGGCGACGCGAGGAGGTGGACGCTTGAGCGGCAAAGGTACGACACTTAAGGGCATCACCGTCGAGATCGGCGGCGACACCACAAAGCTTGGCGACGCGATCCTAAAGGCGCGCAAGTCCGCAAAAGACCTTAGCGGCGAGCTACGCGGCGTCGAGTCGCTGCTTAAGCTTGATCCCACCAACACAGTCCTTCTTGCGCAAAAGCAGGACATCCTCGCCGAGTCGATCGCCGGCGCAAAGGACAAGCTTAAGATGCTGATCGCGGCGCAGGAGTCGATGTCCAAGCAGCTCGCCGATGGCAAGATCAGCCCGGAGCAGTACCGCGATTTTGAGCGGGAGATCGAGTCGACGCGCCAGCAGCTCACCCGGCTGGAGGCAGCCGCCTCCGGCACGGACGACGCCGTCGCTGATGTCGGTGACGCAGCCGAGGAGGCCGGCGAAAAAGCCGAAAAAGCCTCCGGCGGATGGACCGTCTTAAAGGGCGTGATGTCGGATCTCGCCTCGAGCGCGATCAAGGCAGCTGTAAGCACCGTCGTGGACGGCGCAAAAAAGATGGTATCTGCCGGCCTGGAGTACAACCAGGCGATGGAGGGGTACGTCACAAACTTTACAACGATGCTTGGGGGCAGCTCGGAGGCTGCCAACAGCATGGTCGGCAGCCTGCAAAAGCTGGCGGCGGCCACACCGCTGGCCATGTCGGACCTCGCCGGCGGTGCGCAGACACTGCTTGCCTTTGGCGTGGCGTCGGACGACGTGTCCGGCACGCTGCAGCGCCTTGGCGACATCTCGCTCGGCAATGCCGACAAGATGCAGTCGCTCGCCCGCGCCTATGGCAAGGCCACGGCGCAGGGAAAGCTGACCGGCGAGACCGTCCAGATGATGATCGACGCCGGCTGGAACCCGCTGATCGACATCTGCGATCAGACGGGCGAAAGCATGGAGGATGTGCAAAAGCGCATGGCCGCCGGCAGCATCTCCGCCGAGGAGCTGACGCAGGCGGTAAATCACGCGACGGACGCGGGCGGCAAGTTTGCCGGCGGCATGGAGGCTGCCAGCAAGACGGTCGCCGGTCTGACGTCGACACTGCAGGACAACGTCAACGCGATGCTGAGCGAGCTGATGCAGCCGGTATCCGACGCGATGCTGTCGACGCTGCTCCCGACGGCGATCGACGCCGTCGACCAGCTGACGACGGCGTTTGAGGACGAGGGCATAGACGGCTTTTCGCGCGTCGCCGGGAGCCTGATCGCGTCGCTGTCCGCGCAGCTGGTATCATACGCACCGCAGGCAATCCCGGCGGCGCTATCCTTTATCGGCGCGCTGGTGACGGGGCTGCTGTCCGCGCTTCCGGACCTGACAGGCACGGCGATCGAGCTGGTGGGCGCGCTGCTGCTCGGCATCGCGGATCAGCTGCCGGGCATCATCACTGCGTCGATGTCCGCGCTGCTCGGCATCGTGGGCAAGATCACGTCCCCCGAGTCGATCACGCTGCTGATCCAGGCTGCGATGCAGCTGATGCTGGCACTCGCCCGCGGGCTTATCGCGGCGATCCCGCAGCTGATCGATGCCGTCCCTGGCATCATCACAAATCTGGTCGAGTCTTTTTACGCGATGCTGCCGGAGATCATCGGCGTGGGCATCGAGATCGTCATCGCGCTGGCGTCCGGGCTCGTGTCCAACACCGGGCACATCATCGCGGCTGTGCCGCGTCTGGTGGAGACGATCGTCCGCGGCTTTTTGGCCGACGTAAAGGCCTACTGGTACATCGGCAAGTCCATCGTCGACGGCATCCGGCAAGGCGTAACGGAGCAATGGCAGCGGCTTAAGTCGGATGTGTCCAATCTTTTTACGGGGCTTGTCAACTGGATCAAAAATCTGCTCGGCATCCATAGCCCGTCGCGCGTTTTTGCGGATATCGGCCAAAACATGGCGGCCGGCATCGGCGACGGCTGGGCGTCTACGATCGGCGACATCAATCGCCAGATCGGCGAGTCGCTGCAGCCGCAGTACGTCATCGGCGTGGATATGCAGGGACTGTATGCGCAGGCGGCCACGCTGCAATCTGCCGCAGTTCCTGGCGCCGGCGGCGACGTCGCCGCCGTGCTCGAGCGCATGGACCGCCTCGAGCGCGCGATCACAGGGATGCAGATCTACATGGACGGAGACGCGCTTGTCGGCTCGGTCGCCACGCGCATGGATTATGCACTCGGCGGCATCTACACAAGCAAGGCACGGAGGACTATCTAATGGAATTATCTTGTAAAATCGGCGGCGTGCAGTATGCCGGCCTGCAGCTGATGGGCGTGCAGATCGGACTGCCGGCCGTAAAAACGCAGACCGTCAGCGTGCCCGGCGCAGACGGTGAGCTGGATCTTACCGACGCGCTGACCGGCGAGCCTGTCTTTGGCAACCGCACGATCAAGCTCAAGCTGGGCTTTTGCCCGCGCGGATCTTTTGACTTTTACGCTTTCGCCGCTGCCGTACATGGGCAGCGGCGAAAGCTGGAGCTCGACGGCCGCGACGGCTACTACATCGGGCGGTGCGCGGTCGGCACGCCGGACACATCGCTGGAACGCACAATTTTTGACCTGACGATCAACGCAGACCCCTACCGGCTGGACGACGCCGAGGTATCCGTAAAGATCCCGATGCTCGCGGCGTCGGACAACGTCCTGATCGGGCGGAGCGTGACGGCGATCGGGTCGTCAGAGTCGGTGGATGAGTACTGTGATGTCGTCGGGGACGGCGCAAGCAGCGTGCTGCGCATCAAGTCTGTCGTCGACACCGGCGGCGGCGTATATGGCTACGCACGCTTCCGGCTGCCTTGGCCGATCGCCGGCAGCTGCCTTGTGTCCGCGGACATCACCGGCGGGTGGTATACCATCGTGGATGCATCCTTTAAGCCGTATGGCGACGGAAAAAGCAGATGGATCCCCAACGTCCCGGCCGGGGGGCTGTATATGGTGCTGGAGACGATCAACCCCAGCGGGTGCACAGCAAGCAACATCAAGCTTTTCCGCGCGCAGCCCGGATCGCTTGCCGGCCTGTGCAGCGATAGGCTGATGTATCCGGCGTCCGACAAAGGCGGTGTGCAGATCTATCGCTGTGATCGCACGTATGCCCCGGCGACGCTCGGCGACCGCGATACATCCAGCCCGTATCTGCAGATCCGCAAGACGACGGACTACGCATACGCGATCGGCGGCGCGGCCGGCGAGCTTACGCTTACCGGCCAGAGGGGGTGGATCTGATGTACGCTGGATATACAGATGGTACGCTGCTTTTTGCGGTCGGCATGGCCGGGCGCGAGATCTCTGCCGGCACGCTGCACCGCGCAGTCGGCGAGATCGACTCGGCGGACTTTGTGCTGCCGCCGTCCAACACGATGCGCGACGTGCCGATCAAGCGCGCGTCCGTCATCTCGATCCAAAAAGACGGAGTGGAGATCTTTCGCGGATCCGTGGCGGACACGTCCACGGATCTGCGCGGCAGCCGCACCTATAGCGTGGACGGCGCGATGCTGTGGCTGGATGATATATGCAAAGCGCCTTTTACGCTGTCGTCTGACACCGTGGAGTACTACGTCACCGCGCTGCTGACGCAGTATAACGCCGCGTGCGCACCTGCGCGTAAGATCTTGCTTGGTACGGTGGACCCCGCGCTGCCGACACTGTCCGTGCAGCATACAGAGTATGTATCTACGCTGTCGCTGCTGCAGGAGGCCATGACGGCCGTCGGCGGGACGATGCGCCTGCGATACGCCGGCGGCAGCGTATACCTGGATGTGCATAAAAGCTATCGCCATATGTGCACGCAGCAGGTGGATATCCGTAAAAATTTGCTGGATCTTACCGACAAAATCGACGGCGCGAGCTTGCTGACGCGCGTCTACCCGGTCGGCAAGGACGGGCTGACGATCGACAGCGTAAACGACGGGATCCCGTATCTGATCAACGCTGACGCCGAGGCGCTGTATGGCCGCATCGACGGTACGATGCAGGCAGACACGGATGATCCTTCCGTACTTAAGGCGATGGCGGCGTCTTATCTTGCCAAAAACTGCGGCTTGTCGCGCGGCATCGAGGTCAGCGCGGCGGACCTGTCCGGCGCTGACACGGAGCTGGAGCCTTTTGATGTCGGCGACAGCGTGCGCGTGGTGTCGCCGCCGCACGGCATCGACACCGTGATGACGGTGTCCAAAGTGGACACAAGTCTCGTCGGCGGCAAGGACAGTCTGACGCTTGGCTGGGGCAGCAAGACGCTGACCGGAGCCGTCGCCTCCGGCGGCGGCGGGTCATCGGGCGGGTCTGCGGCTGCGTCTGGCGGGGGGATCGACGTGGACGATGTACTGTCGCTAGATAGCACCAACCCTGTGCAAAACAAAATCGTGACCGCTGCGCTGAACAGCAAAGTAGACGAGGGCGAAGAAATGACGATCTTGGACGTTGTTAATATGTGGAATGATACCTGACGGGAGGAAAATTGTGGCAACAAAATACACAGGACAGAACGCTCTGAACAAGCTGATGCAGATTATCAAGACGGCGCTGAGCGGAAAGCTGGACAAGACAGGCGGGACGATGACCGGCAAACTGACTGTATCAGGCGCTAATATTGATGTGAAATCGAACAATGGGAACGGTGGAAATATATCGGCAGATGGAAATGTATTGGCCGCTAATGGATCACTGACAGCCGGTGTGGCCGTATCCGTGCTAAACGGTAATAATTTTGCAAATCTGACATGTGCCGGGCCTAACGCAGCAAAAATTGCCGGGGCTGGAGGTAGCTATGCCCGTATGGCTGTCGGCACGCCGACCGGTGACAACGATGCGGCTACAAAAGCGTATGTGGACAGCAAGGTCGCGGATGGCGGCGTGACCGTGGATACGGAGATGTCGAGTACGTCGACGAACCCTGTGCAGAACAAGACCGTGAAAGGCTACGTAGACAACAAGGTTTCCGGTTTGCAGACAGCCGCGCAGGTGCAGGACGCGATCAAAAGCGCGGTATCTGGTGTGTACACACCGAAGGGGGCTGTTGCGTTTGCATCCCTGCCTGTGCCGGTTGCCGGTAAAGTCGGCTGGGTGTACAACATCACGGATGCGTTCACGACAGATAACCATTTTATCGAAGGCGAGGGATTCGACTACCCTGCCGGAACGAACGTCGTATGTGCGGAAATCAGCGCCGGTGATTACGGCTGGGACGTGCTTGCAGGGACGATCGACCTGACGGAGCTGACCGCCACGGAGGTGCAGACGCTCTGGAATTCCATCTGACGGGGGGCTGACTTATGCAGACAAGCGGAAGTGCAGCGATTAAAAAGCTGATACAGCTCGTCAAGGCGGCGCTGTCCGGCAAGATGGACAAGTCTGGTGGCACGTTTACCGGCAATGTCTCCGGCAAGTACTTTACCGGCACGTGGCTGCAGACGACGGAAGCAACTGATCTCGGCCGCGCACCCGGTAAAATCGCCGTGCTGGATGAGTCTGGCTGGGTGTACTATCGCACGCCGGCGGAGCTCAAATCCGATATCGGCGCAAGCGGCGGCGGAGGCGCAGACCACGTCACCGAGCAGGGCACGACCGGTGTGTGGACGTGGCGCAAGTGGGCGTCCGGCACTGCGGAGCTGTGGGGGATCTTCAGCACAAACACCTTGGCCGTCACGAACGAGTGGCATAACGTGTACTACGGCACGTGGATGGGCTTGGCCGCAAACAAGGCCGGGCGGAAATATCCTTTTGACTTTGTGGCCGCACCTGCAGTGACGGCGACGCCTTACAGCACGACGTCGGCGGACTTTTGGCTGCTGACAGATAACGCCAATAACATCGGGACGCCACTGACGCACGCGCCTGCCTATGCCTGCGTGCTGCCGACAAGCGCCACGATCACAGACCCGCAGATACACTATCATGTCATCGGCAAGTACAAGTAAAGGGAGGCCATCATATGACTATCATAATCGCAGACGGACGCGGCGCACTGTGGCAGTGGGACACCGGGCGGCGCCTGCGCGTAGGCAGCGGCGTGGAGCAGATCCACTACCAAAACCGCGCGCTTGGCGGCAGCGCGGACGTAGACGTCGGCGCAGACGGCACCGGAAGATACGATATGCTGCACATTAAAGTGGTTGACGGCTACCAAATGCAGCTGCTGCATACACGCAGCCAAAACGCTAGTAATGCATTTGGGGTAATGCAGCAGGACGTTGCTGCTGCCAATGCGCCGATCAATTTTAAAGTGGATGCGACGGCACTTTTTGAGCCGACCAATGCTACCGGATATGCAACGTGTGTAAAAATTTCTGGATATACCAACGAAAATGTCCCGGCTGGAACGCACATCAAGCTGTACGGAAAGCGGGTGAAATCTTGAAAGTATACGAGAACGGCATCCTCCGCGACATGACCGCCGAGGAAGTCGCGGAGTTTGAAAAGCTGGCGGAAGAGATGGCAGCGATGCCCGCGCCCGAACCATCGCCCGAAGAACGCATTGCTGCGCTGGAGCAGGACAACGCGGAGCTGCGTGATGCGCTGGATGCGCTGCTGACGGGGGTGACGGCATGAGTGAGCTGCGAGATCGCGTGATCGCGTACAACGCGGAGATCAAGGCCGCGCTGCAGACGGTGCTCGACGCGCTGAATCCCGGTCAGCGGAAGAAGCTGCTGAAAAACCCAGCCGTGAAAGCGATGGCGGAGCGGTACGGAATCGAGACGGAGGTGTAAAGGATGGATATCGTAGAGGCTTTTGTGACGCAGAACCCACTGTATCAGCAGTATACAAAGATCCCGGTGCGCAAGCTGGTGCTGCACAGCGTGGGCTGCCCGCAGCCGAGCGCTGCTGTATTTGCGCAGCAGTGGCAGACGGCGCGGTATTTTGCGCACGCCGTGCTGCAAGCGGACGGCACGGTGTATCAGGTCGCGCCGTGGGATTGCCGACTGATGCACGTCGGCGCGGCGAACGCATACAGCATCGGTGTGGAAATGACCGAGCCGGACTGCATCCGCTATACCAGCGGCGCGACATTTGTGTGCTCCGACTGGGCGCGTGCAATCGCGCAGGTGACTGGCACGTACAACACAGCGGTCGCGCTGTTCGCGTGGCTTTGCCAGCAGTTTGGGCTTGACCCAGCCAGCGACATCATCTCGCACGCGGAGGCGAGCGCGATGGGCATTGGCACGGATCACGCCGATCCGGAGCACCTGTGGCGGCAGCTCGGCAGGGGCTACACGATGGACGGGTTTCGGCGCGACGTCGCCGAGGCGATGAACAAAAATGATGACAAGGAGGACGATGACATGATTAGGTATACTACGATTGATGACGTGCCAGGCTGGGCGCGTGGCACAGTAAAGGAGATGATGGACGCAGGTCTGATCATCGGTACGGGCGGCGGCAGAATCGACCTGAGCGATGATATGCTGCGGATGCTGTACATCATGTGGCTTATGCGTGATAAGCGCTATGGCCGTATCGTAGATGGCAAAGTGATGGGCGTGCCCGTGTGGGCGCAGGACACGGTGCAAAAGCTTGTCGATGACGGCGTGCTTGAGGGTATGGGCAACGGCGATCTGGACTTGTCCATGGATATGGTGCGGACGCTGGTCGTGTGTCAGCGGATGATGGACGCCGCTGGCAGCAGGAAGTGAGGCGCGTATGTCGGAGGTTATCCTTGCCGCGCTGATCAGCGCGGCGGCCGCCATTGTGGTCGGCGTCATCAACAGCCGCGCGCAGCACAGCAAGCTGATCGCGGAGCTGGACAAGCGCGACGAGCTGCAGGCGTATCGCATTGAGCAGCTCGAGCGCAAGGTGGACAAGCACAATCAGGTCATCGCGCGTACATATAAGCTGGAGGAGTGCACCGAGCTCCTCGGCGAGCGCATCAAGGTGGCCAATCACCGGATCGATGATCTGGAACACAATAATTAAGAGGAGGACATCATTATGGAACTTGGCATTGCATCTGTGGCGGCGATCACCGCCATCGCATATCTGGTAGGCATGGCAGTTAAGGCGACCGAGGCCGCGGACAAGTGGATTCCGATCATCTGCGGCGCGACCGGCCTGATCCTTGGCGTCGTCGCCTGGGCGATGGGTGTGCCGGACTTTCCGGCGCACGACTGGCTCAACGCCGCCGCCGTCGGCATCGTGTCTGGCTGGGCGGCGACGGGGCTGAATCAGTCGGTTAAGCAGATTACAAAATAATTACGTTCTCGCAAAGATCCCCGGAGGCTTGCCTCCGGGGATCTTTGCGTTTTTGCACAACTTCCGCACCAATTTTTGTGCATCTATACAAAACCACCAATTAGGTGTATTTCTACTTGACATTGCACCAAATAGGTGGTATATTAGAATCACAAAAGGGAAAACACGACAGGCCAACAGGCCGGAAAGGAATACACTATGATTACCGCAAAAAAACTTGCCGAGCGCATCAACAAACATGACGTCGGCGGCGCTGCCGCAGCTGCGGCGCTGAAAGACGCCGGGCTGGTCGATATGGCCGAGACGATCTATGACTACGTGGACTACATCAGATACGACCCCAACAACGTGCTTTTCTCTGACGAAGTTGCCCCGGTGTTTGACGACGCCCGTCTTGCCGATCTGGCGGAAGCCGAAGAAAAAGCGGCAGAGCTGCTGAACGCGAAGCTGCCCGAGCTGGATGCGTTGAAAGCCGCCGCCATGAGCAGCCTGGCGCAGGAAGACATCAAGGCGCTTTACGACTGGCTTTACAAGTACGGATTGGCTTTTGACTTCTGCAAGACTTCCGACCTTGGCGACGTGTTCAAGATCCCCGATCTTTGCGTGTGGAAGATTTATCATGAAGTCAACCGCAACTTCGACTATCGCTACGACTATGCGCTTTCGTCCGACACTACGATGCAGCTTCGCTAAGCTGACGTATACTTAAGCCGTTGAGCGGATCACACCACCAGCCTCCCGGCATCGCCGGGAGGCATACAGAAAGGAGCCACATTATGAAATGCTGGGTAAGATCGACGTTTATCTACTTAGACCCGGAGGATATCGTCCTGCACGACTTGGACGGGGTCACAGATCCGGAAGAAGCAAAGCGCCTTGCGTGGCGCGATTTGCGCAGCGGCGACATCCTGACGTATGCCGACGCAGAGGATGTTGGAAGCGTCTGGATGTTTGCTGGTGAAATGGAGATATCGTGGCGCAAGCGGTCCGCCCCGACGAAAAGCTTCCGATCGCCGGACCACGCGCCCAGATGCTACACCGGCCGCAGGGTGTACTGGTGGGAACCGACATACGCGCCCAAAGACGTCTATGCGCGCGATATGCTGGATTCCAATATGCACCCGATATGGATGTGTGGCCGCACCGGCCTTAAGAAAGCGCACTTTGTGGACACCCCTGACAACGTGCAAGTATGGTACGACGACGTGCGCACCAGCCCCAGCAAATGCACTGATCTTGGGTCCGATTCTGACCCGCTGCAAGTCTGCGTCACGGCCCGCCCCGATGTCATCGATCCGGACGTCGTCCTGTTTTTCCGCGGCGGCACAGCGGCGCACGCCGAAGAAATCGGCAGGCTTGGCTACAAGTGGACGGTCCTTTACGATGCTGTCCATGGGTACATCCTGCCGGAACGCAGAATGTGGGTAAAAATCGTAAGCCCCAGCCGCGCGAACGTGGAAATCGAAGCAGCAAAGGCCATCGGCGCGGCCGTGGAGCAGAAGATCAGCCAGGCATACTTGGACAAAGCAGCGGCGCGCGCGCAGCTTGACGATAGCCGCGATGCGTGATCGCAAGCCACTAGCCTCCCCGCATCGCCGGGAGGTCCACGTGAAAGGAGTATTTTACCATGACAGATAAGCAATTTTACGCCGCTTTCCACGCTGCGCAGCAGTACAGCGACCCGGACGCATTCGCGTCCGACGTCGCGCTGTCCGGCATCTTTCCGGGTGTCACGGCCGAAGATCTCCCGGCACTGGCCGAGGAGCTGCGCCATGTCTGGCGTTATGCGCACATCACCGTGCGCGAGATCGTGCAGCACACCGGTCTGTCGCAGACGGACTTCGCGCAGCGCTTTGTGATCCCGCTGCGGACGATCGGTAACTGGTGCACCGGCACGTCTGCATGCCCGGCATACACCCGCCTGATGCTAGCCAGGCTCTGCGGACTGTGACGGGGGGGTGATACGATGGACCAGTATAGCAAAATCATGGCTGCTTACCGGCAGCACAGGTCGCTGCGCGCCACAGCAAAGTCACTTGGCATCAGCTATCAGACCGTCCGTCGCGTGCTGATCACGGCGGGGCTGTACACGTCTCCCCGCGTGGAGCGCATCCGCGAGCTGTCTGCGGCCGGCATGCCGCCGCAGGACATCGCAGAGATGCTGGGCATCACATACGGTGCCGTTGTTGCCAGCATGCCATACCCGCACGGCCCGCGTACCGACTGGCCGGTGTCCCGCAACGCGCTTGCGATCCGTAAAACGCGCGCAAAAAAAGCCGTCGAAGGAGGCGATACAGATGCGTGATCGTGAAACCCCGCTGCCGCTGCTGCGCAAGTGGCTGCGCAGCTGCCCGGATGCCTATCAGCAGCTGGACAGCTGCGCGACCGCCAACGGAGAGGACAGCTTCGCGTGGCCGGGCTACTGCCCGCTGCCGATCAATGCCGCCTACACCTACCTTACATACGCCCGCGGCCGGAGCGACCTGGATGCCGCAGCCGTGTCGGCGGAGCTGACGGCCTGCTGGGCGTGGCGGCGCAGCCGCATCATCTATGCAGTCGATGACGACATGGCCGAGATGCTTTTTGCCCAGGCGGAGGACATGGAGGACACCGACGTCCTGCCGGTCGACCTGCTGCTGCACCTGCCGTACCCCTGCATCTATGTCAAGGCGCATCACCCGGAGCTTCCCGGTGTCGACGGCTTCTTTGCATGGATCGACTACGATGTAAACTGCGCGTCCACAGAGCTGCGCGTGCAGTGGGTGTACGACGATATGCAGGGCACCGTCCCGCAGGTGCTGCACCTTGTTCCGTCCGGCACGATCGGCGACTGTGTGCGGTCCACGCTGGATCGCACGCGCGAAAATGTCGGCGTCGACATCAGCACCGTCTCGGACGTCGCTTCCCTCGGCCGCATTATCCTCGGCGTCATCCAGATCATCCTGTACATCATCTCCGACGGCGCGGACATCGCCGCTGCACCGGATCACAAGCACACGCAAAAGATCCCGCGCAAGCCCGACGACGTCGGCAAGGCCAGCACCGTCGATCTGCAGTATGTCGGCGTGCGCATGGGCGCGGCCATCCGCGGCGCCAGAGCGCGCGCGGAGGCAGACGAGGATGCCGCTGCCGGCAGCACGCCAGGCGGAAAAAAGCGGCCGCACGCCCGCCGCGGCCATTGGCATCACTACTGGGTAGGCCCGCAGGATGATCGCCGCCTGATCCTCAAGTGGACGGCGCCCACCTACGTCCACGCGGATGATATGCCGTCGGGCGGCGAGACCGTAATCTACCCCGTGCGAAAGCCGCCGAAGCAGTGACGCGGGGATAATCGCGGGGATAAATTTGCGCAAAGACTGCGCAAGCGCTTGCACGCCAGTGCTTTCCGACTCGGCACGATTTGCTTGACGTGCGGAGGGTCACAGGTTCAAGTCCTGTATCGTCCACCAAAGGTCCACCGTAAGAAATTGCGGTGGGCTTTTTTTATCCGACCGACCGGCGCAAAAATGCGCCCGGTTTTTCTTTCCAAATTTTGCACGGGCGATTGAGGCTTTTGCGGATCTGTGCTACAATGCTTCTGGAAATGCACCGTGCTGCGGTGCGCGATGGAGGTGCGGTGGATGGAATGGGACGAGTACTACAGAAAATTCGACGAGTGGGCAACGTCCACGCAGATCAGCCGCCTCAGCGCACTGACATCCTACGGCCCCTCAGATGAGGTGGCGGAGGTCGCGCAGGGGCTGATGGATGAGACTGCGGCCTCCCGCCTGATCCGCAGGGCGCTTGCAGCCGGCGTGCAGTTCACGGCGGAGGAGATCTGCGAGCTGGTGAATTGCTGCAATGCGGCGGTGATGAATGCGCTTTTGGAAAATTCGACCTGCGCCTTCACGTGCGAGCAGCTTGAGAATCTCTGGGGCGCTGTCGACGATGCGGTGCTGGAGCAGACCGCGCGCAGGTGCCGCGTGAAGCTGTTTGATGACGACGAGGAAGAGGAAGAAGAGGAAGACGACGAGCCTGAGCAAGCGGAGTTTCCGCCGCCGAAACGCAGACGTGAGCCGAAGCTCGGCTTCTGGACGCTGCTTGGCGCCGCCTTGCTCGGCGCATCGGGCGACGGTGGGCACGGCGGGCGCTGCACCGGCGACTGTGCACACTGTCCGCCGCACTTCGGCTATCGCTACGGCCGCTGGTACTATGGTCACGGCCATGTCTACGGCTGCGAATTCGGCGGAAACCGCGGCGACGGCTATGACTGAATGCATCTGGGAGGTACATATGAATCGTACGATCACCATCAAGGGCGTCGGCGGACATGGCGATCGAACCGGACGATATCGACGTGAGCGACAGCGCAGTTTTTGTGTGGGAGATCCGATGAGCTCCGCAGCGTTTGACCATTAAAATAACCGATGCCGGAGCAACGGGCGTCGGAATGTATGCTTCAGGAGGAGACCTATGAAAGCACTGACCTATCTCGAGCGCGGCCGCTTTGCCGTGACGGAAAAGCCGAAGCCGGTCGTGACTGACCCGCGCGACGCTGTTGTGCGCGTGACGCTCGGTTCGATCTGCACCAGTGACCTGCACATCAAGCACGGCTCCGTGCCGCGCGCCGTGCCGGGCATCACCGTCGGCCATGAGATGGTCGGCGTCGTGGAGGCTGTCGGCGCGGAGGTAAAGACCGTCCGCCCCGGCGACCGGGTGACGGTGAACGTAGAGACCTTTTGCGGCGAGTGTTACTTCTGCCGTCACGGCTGGGTGAACAACTGCACCGACCCCGACGGCGGCTGGGCGCTCGGCTGCCGCATCGACGGCGGGCAGACGGAGTTTGTGCGCGTGCCTTACGCCGATCAGGGTCTGGATAAGATCCCGGACGGCGTTACCGATGAGCAGGCGCTGTTCGTCGGTGACATTCTGGCCACCGGCTTCTGGGCGGCGCGCATTTCGGAGATCACGCCGGAGGACACCGTGCTCATCATCGGTGCAGGACCGACCGGTCTGTGCACGCTGGCATGCGTCCTGCTCAAGCAGCCCAAGCGCGTCATTGTCTGTGAGAAAGACCCGACGCGCATTGCGCTCGTGCGCGAGCACTATCCGGACGTGCTGCTCTGCCAGCCGGAGGCGTGTGAGGACTTTGTGCGCGCACACAGCGACCACGGCGGCGCGGATGTGGTGCTCGAGGTCGCGGGCGCGAAGGATACCTTCGAGCTTGCGTGGCGCTGCGCGCGTCCCAACGCCATCGTGACCGTGGTCGCCCTCTATGACGAAGCGCAGACGCTGCCGCTGCCGGATATGTACGGCAAGAATCTCATCTTCAAGACCGGCGGCGTGGACGGCTGCGACTGCGCGGAGATCCTGCGCCTGATCGCGCAGGGGAAGATCGACACCACACCGCTCATCACGCACCGTTTCCCGCTCAGTGAGATCGAGGAGGCTTACCGCATCTTTGAAAACCGGCTTGACGGCGTCATCAAGGTGGCGATCACGGCGGAGTAACGCAGCGGGGAGGGCGCGCAATGACCAGAGACGAGCTGCAGCGGTATATATTCGATCATTACAGCACAGAGCCGGACTATCCGTGGGCCGATGCGCCGAACCATGCCGTGTTCCGGCACGGCGGCAACCGGAAATGGTTTGCGCTGGTTCTGGACGTGCCGCGCAATAAGCTCGGTCTGCCCGGTACGCAGATGATCGACGTGGTGAACCTCAAGTGTGATCCGATCCTCATCGGTTCGCTGCGGGGTGAGCCGGGGATTTTCCCGGCCTACCATATGAACAAGGACAGCTGGCTCTCCGTGGCGCTGGACGGCAGCGCGGCGGACGATCAGCTCCGGCTGCTGCTGGAGCGAAGCTATGCGGCAACGCTCCCGAGACCGCGCAAAAGAAAGCGGCCATGATGCCGCAGATACATAGAAACCGCGCAGCAGGGGCGGCCATTGGCCGCCCCT
>ERZ831634.771-NODE-771-length-38381-cov-3.832594_pt1 | contig 38381 bp, 28 predicted proteins | sample MGYA00519953_ERZ831634 | MGnify/ENA primary metagenome ERZ831634 (study PRJEB31850, sample SAMEA3708718) | human gut metagenome | biome: human gut; feature: human-associated habitat; material: faeces | place: China | collected 2014 ... | reverse complement strand
GGAGCGTGTCCCAAACAACAATGCTACTCAGGCTGAGTCGCCCCTATAGTTATGAACCGCGCCCAATAAGCAAAAAAGCTTAAAAAATCAGAAATTCTAATCAGCCGTCGTGTCTATCAAAAAAATAAAAAAGAAATAGAAACACAATTCGGACTCTAAGGATATGACGCATTGTAATATTTGCAAGTGTGAGGATGGTCTCAATGCAATATAGTGTGTTTTGCAAATGTCTTTGGAATTTCAGCTTATCATGTGGGGGACGTGTCTGTCAATTATTTGAAATACAGGCTGTAGATAGGAGATATGCATAGAAATGATTGTAGGGAATGTCAGGATACAGGAATTGTATAGAGGGAAGGGGTGCCATGCGGTGACTTTATGACATTTGTCACATGGAAGTTGTGACACTTAGAACTATTTTTATATGTTATAAGACGATATAATAAAGGTGTCATAAAGAAAAACATATGCTGGTAAGTGAAATACAAGCCGGAAGTGCAAAAAGAACAAAGTATACCGGCAAGTGGAATAAAAGACCAAAGTATCACAACATCATGGAAGGAATGAGTGCAAATATGATAAAAATTGAGAATTTAGTAAAACGATATGGCAACCTGGTTGCCTTAGATCATCTGGATCTTGAGATTGCAAAGGGAGAAATCTTTGGACTGCTAGGTCCGAACGGATGTGGGAAAACAACAGCGATCGGCTGCATTCTTGCACTTTTAAGATATGACAAAGGTGAAATTACGATCTGTGGTGAAAAGATGACACCCGAAAGTTATGAACTGAAAAGAAAGATAGGCATTGTGCCACAGGAAGTTGCCATTTTTGACCAGCTTACGGTACAGGAAAATATTGATTATTTCTGTGGTTTGTATTTGCCAGACAGAAAAAAGAGGAAAGAATATGTTGAAGATGCGATCACATTTGTTGGATTAAATGATTACAAAAAAATGTATCCGAAGCAATTATCGGGCGGACTGCTGCGAAGATTAAATATTGCCTGTGGTATTGCACACAAGCCGGAGATCATTTTTATGGATGAGCCGACAGTGGCAGTCGATCCGCAGAGCCGTAATCATATATTAGAAGGAATCCGCAAATTGAATCAGATAGGAGCAACGATCATTTACACTTCACATTATATGGAAGAAGTAGAGCAGATCTGCACACAGATTGCCATTTTAGATCATGGACAATGCATCGCAAAAGGAACCAAAGAAGAGTTAAAACAAATGATCCGAACAGGCGAAAAGATTACTGTAGAAGAAGCTGTCCTAAGCGATCAGCAGCTTGAGCATATCAGACAGATGGAGCAGGTTTATGCAGTGGATTATCAGGAACAGGTTCTTTTAGTACGATTTGATGGAACGGATCATAATATTGTAAAACTTTTGCAATATCTACAAGAGCAAACGATTTGCTTTGGCAGAGTGTACTCAGAACTGCCTACATTAAATGATGTATTCTTAGAAATTACAGGGAAGAACTTACGTGATTAAAGGACATACATAGAAAAGCAGATAATAGAAATTATCAGGAAAAAGGAGAACGATAGAATGATTAAATATAGTCTTTTACGTATATTGCGTGACCGGGTGACTATTTTTTGGGCATTGTGCTTTCCATTTATTCTCGCAACTCTTTTTGAAGTATCTTTTGGTCATATGAACGACAGTTTAGACCAGATACAGACAGCGGTTGTAGTCAAAAGAGATGGGCAGGCGGCACAGACGTTTCAAAAATTTTTAAAAGAGGTACAAAAAGAAGATAATGATCTGCTCGCTGTTTCTACAATGGATCAAAAAGAAGCCGATCGGAAATTAAAGTCAGAAAAGATTGCCGGATATTATCTGTTAGGAGAAGATGTCAGCCTGACGGTAGCAGGAAATGGCGTGCCGGAAAGTATTTTACAATCTTTGATGGAAAGCTATGACAGCCAGGCAGCGTATTTGAAAACAATCCTTAAAGAAAAGCCGCAACAGCTTGCTGCCGTCACGCAGAAGATTGGAAAAAATGTACTAAAAAGTGCAACAGTAAAAGAAGTGACGCTGAGTGGTAAGAAAGTGGATGGAATGATCCAGTATTTCTTTTCTGCGGTGGCAATGGCATGTATGTTTGGATGCTTTTTAGGCATGGAGGCAGCCATTCGTTTGCAAGCCAATGTAAAAGCAGTTGCGGCAAGACGCTGTGTGAGCAGTACGTCCAAAATGAAAATGGCATTGGCTGATATTGCAATGGTGATCTTAGTTGATTATGTTTTTGTCGTATTGTTTCTTGTCTATCTGGTCTTTGGTTTAAAGAAAGATTTTGGAAACAATCCTGTACCGATCCTTTTGATCACATTTGCCGGCTGTCTGATCGGAGCATCCATGGGACTTTTGGTTGGCAGTATCGGAAAATGGGGTGAAGATGTCAAAGTAGCGATCATTCTTTCGGTCAGCCTTGGCACTACATTCTTATCCGGTCTTATGGTAAGCGGAATCAAAGGACTGATCGAAAAATATTGTCCGATCCTTAACCGGATCAACCCGTCAGCCCTGATCACTGATGCGTTGTACAGCGTTGCGGTATATCCTGATGTGGCACGTTACCGTCAGGATGTTGCAATCATGCTTCTAATGGGAGCTTTATGTATTGCTATAGTATTCTTTTTGACAAGGAGGGTTCGCTATGACAGTATTTAAAGGTTATATGCTGCTTGCTAAGAGAAATATCAAAGGGATCATAGTTTATTTTACTATATTTACCGGGATCGCTGTTGCAATGGGAATGTCAAGGAACGGAAAGTTTAGTTCATTTACGGCAACGAAGCTGAATATTGCAGTTGTAGATTGCGATCGGAGCGAATGTTCTGAGGAAGTAGTACGTTTCTTAAAAACGAACCATCATGTAACAGAAGCGTCCTATGATCCGTCTGCCTTGCAAGAAAGGCTTTATTATGAGGATGTCAAACTTGTTGTGTGTATACAAAAAGGATTTGAGAAAGATACGCTGTCAGGAAAAGGTGGCGGGATCGAATATACACAAAATCCCGGAGAATATAATGGGATGTATGTGGAAGCACAATTAAATCGTCTGGTGCAGAACATGAAGCAATATTATGATGCCGGATACAGCGTTTCAGACAGTTATGACAAAGTCGCAAAACAGCCGCAAAGCAAAGTTCATATGGAAAATATCAATGGAAATGGAGGGCAGGAAGCTGGTTATGTCGGGTTCTTCCGCTTTTATCCATATCTGATGTTAGCCGTCTTATGTACGATTTTGGGGACATTGCTGGTAGAATTTCGCAACAAAAATGTGAAAATGCGCCTGAATGCATCGAGTGTCAGCTTATTTTCACAAAATATAACATCTATTTTTGTGTTTTTAATGATCGGTTGTATACTTTATGCTGTTACAATGCTTTTGGCATTTGCAATACATGGCAGGAAACTTGTGACAGCACCAAATCTCTGGTATTATTTTTTGAACAGTTTTCTTGTTATGCTGATATCATTAGCTATTTCTTTTCTTGTCGGGTTGTTTGTCAAAAACCGACAGCAGGTATCGATCATTGTGACACCGATTTCTCTGGCGTTTTGTTTCTTATGCGGTGTCTTTGTACCGATACAATATATGCCGGATGGGATCGTGCATATTGCAAGATTTTTACCAATCTACTGGTTTGAAACTGTCAATGATCTGCTTGCAAAACATGCAGATATTAGTGGTCATATTCAGAGTCAGATCCTTCGTGGTATGGGTATGGAGCTGTTGTTTTTCATTGTTTTGATCAGTTGCAGCATGGCAGTTGCAAAATACCAGCAGCAGGAAGGATAGTGATAGAAAATCCTAAGGGGAACATTCATAAACTGTTTAGCCGGTATATCCAGGAAGAACAGTTTATGAAATGCTGAAGAATAGAAAAATCCGGAAAGATGTCCGGCTGACAGATTGCGATAAGTAAAATACATTTTGAAAAAGTCTATTTTGAATAGACTTTTTTGTTTGTAATCGCTATAATAGGTGCAAGTATTAAAAGGATGTTTGTATTCTGATGGAAAATAACATAGCAGATATATTTGCTTTATCGGATGGAGGGAAAATTGTTGGAAGATAAAAAGAAATATCAGGATCATGCAGGATCGGAGATTGTAAAAGATTCCCAAAAAGACCGGGAAAAAGATTTGCAGGATCAGAATAAAAAACAGAACGCAAAAGGCACACAAGAGAAGAGTGCTGCTTCTAAGTCGGGAAGTGAAGCAAAGGCAGGCAAAAAGATCCGCTGGATCACGATCAATGAAAAATATATGTCAGTCTGTCGTTATGTACTTTTTGTGCTTTTTATTGCAATAGTAGTATATATGCTGGTATCGCATTGGAGTGCGACAACGGCATTTATTTCTAATCTGTTAAAAGTGTTGTCTCCGTTTATATTGGGTTTGCTGATCGCATACTTTTTATTGCCGATCGTGGTCAGGACAGATGGTTTGTTACAAAAGATCACGAAAGGCAGAAAACCAAAACTTACCAAAGTACTTGCGATGCTGATTTCTTATATTTTGGTGCTTGGTTTTATTGCGGTTACATTCGTTTTTGTCATTCCTCAAATGGGACAAAGTATTCAGGAATTAACCAATAAGGTTCCGGGAATGTATCAGACCGTCACGGCAGAACTGGTGCATTTGCAGGAACGCTATCCGGATCTGGACACAGAGTTGATCGAGGAGCAGTTACAAAATATTGTTCCGAATCTGATCAAGCTGGGAACAAACTTAGTCAGCAATGCAATTCCTATGCTGTATTCGGTATCGGTATCGATTGTCAAATGGCTGATCAATCTATTGCTTGGTATTGTGATTTCAATTTATATGATCTATAGCAAGGATATGTTCCGTTATGAGGCAAAAAGAGTTGTTTATGCGATCTTTCCGGAAGAAAAGGGAGATGTTCTTTGTAAGACCTGCCGTGAATGCAATGGAATCTTTAGTGCGTTTTTGATCAGTAAGGCGATCGATTCGCTGATCATTGGCTGTATCTGCTGTGTTGCAATGAATCTGTTACATCTGCCATATGCGGTATTGTTAAGCGTTATCGTAGGCATTACAAATATGATTCCTTATTTTGGACCGTTTATCGGAGCGGTTCCCGGTGTATTGATCTATCTTTGTACAAACTGGGAGTATGCGATCATCTTTGCAGTCATGATTTTTATTTTACAACAGTTTGATGGTATTATTCTCGGACCGAGACTGCTTGGTCAGTCAACCGGTCTGAGTCCGATATGGGTTATTTTTGCGATTACGGTAGGCGGTGCTTATTTTGGTGTGATCGGTATGTTTATCGGAGTTCCGGTTGTGGCTGTTATTGCATATCTTTGTAATACATTCTTAAATAGCAGGCTGAAAGGAAAGCATGTGAAAGCCTTAAAAGAATTTGATGAAGAACCATAATCAATAGAAAGTTAATCGAAAAGATAGAAAGTCTGAAAAAGGTTAGATATATAACAGGCAGTACAAAAAGCCGGAAAAAAAGCCGGACATATAACAGGCAGTATAAAAAAGTAGAATTAAAAAACGGAAATAACAGACCGGTTACTTCCGTTTTTTGTCTATCGATGTGCTACAAAGCGGCAGATCGGCTTTCCTTCTGCGTAGAATTTCTGTTCGTACTCCGTCATGACATTATTTGGGGCGGGACCGTCTTTGTGCAGATCAAAAGAAACTTCATCCTTGATCCAGTTCATGGCGTTCAGTTCTTCTAAAGAAAAATCAAACAAAGGTCGGTTATCGGTTTTGAACTGTACATATCCGTCTTTTGTTAAGATCTTGTCATAACGTTCCAAAAAGCAGCGTGAAGTCAATCTTCTTTTTGAATGACGATCCTTTGGCCATGGATCCGAAAAGTTCAGATAGATCTTTGAAATCTCGTCCGGTGCAAAGTAGGAAGTGATGTCTTCTGCATCCATTCGCATAAAACGGAGATTTTCTAATTCAAGATCAGCTCTTTTATCTAAGGCACGAACCAGAACACTCGAATATTTCTCGATTCCGATATAATTTATATCAGGATTTTCTTTTGCCATCTGTGTGATAAACTGTCCCTTTCCCATACCAATCTCAATATGGATCGGATGATCATTGTTGAAAAAATTCTGATTCCATAATCCCTTGAAATCTTCTCCGTTTTCACCATCAGTCTGTATTGTAAAAGCGTCATTTAGGATGCGTTCCTGCGATCCCGGTACATTTCTAAGTCTCATGAAAAACCTCATTTCTATTCAGCCATTTGTAAAACACAGTGTAATCTTTTAAGATATGATGTATTTCCGTATTTTTCCATACTGGTGGTTTCGGAAAAGACTTTTTTGCAAATGTCTGATTATTTTTATTTTATTTATGGTGATGCAGTCTTTATAGTATCAAAAAAATGTATTTGCGTAAAGCAGTTATCCGTTTGTCTGCTATATGGCGGCAAAGCAGACGCACATTTGAAATCTTTACACACTTACAGTTTGTGTTATAATAGAGAGACATCAAAAGCGAACACAGATGTGCAGATATTTATTCGTGATGCAAAGCTGTTCTGTCAGGTTGGCGTGATTTCAAAAGACAGATACAAAATAAATGATCTGTTTCACAATAGAAAAGAGGATGAATTTATGAAAACAAAAGTATTTATTGATGGTAGTGCAGGAACAACAGGACTTAGAATTGATGAGCGTTTTGCAAATCGTGATGATGTAGAGATCTTGAAGATCGATCCTGAGAAGAGAAAAGATGTTGAAGAGAGAAAGAAGATGATCAACGCATCGGATATCACTTTTTTGTGTCTGCCGGATGCTGCCTCAAGAGAGTCGGTTTCTCTTGTAGAAAATGATCAGGTATGTATTATAGATACGTCTACAGCCCATCGTACAGAAGCAGGATGGGCATATGGATTTCCGGAATTATCAAAAGAACATCGCAAAAAGATCAAAACAGGAAAAAGGATCGCTGTACCGGGCTGCCATGCGACAGGCTTTATTTCCGTTGTCTATCCGTTAGTTGCAAATGGCATTTTGCCAAAAGATTATCCGGTCAGCAGCTTTTCGCTGTCGGGTTATAGCGGAGCAGGCAAGAATACGATCGCGGCATATCAGAGTTTAGATCGTCCGGAAGCCTTTTCATCAGGAAGAGAATATGCTCTGACACAGCAGCATAAACATCTAAAGGAAATGAAAGCGATCACCGGAATTGACAGACTGCCGCTGTTTTCACCAATCATAGACGACTATTATAGTGGTATGGTAGTATCTGTGCCATTATATACCGATATGCTGAAAGCAGGAAGTACTGTTGAATCTGTTCGTGACTGCCTGGCAAAGCATTATGAAGGAGAGCCGTTTATACAGGTCTGCCCGATTGACAATGAAGTGTCCGAAAGCGGTTTCCTACCGGGCAATGGTTTATCAGGCTGGGATGGCCTGAAGATTTATGTAACAGGAAATGAGGATCGCATTGTAGTGTCTTCACAATTTGACAATCTCGGAAAAGGTGCATCCGGTGCAGCGATCCAGTGTATGAACATTGTACTCGGATATGATGAAAGCAAGGGATTAAACCTTTAAAAGAAAATAAGTAAGACGGAGGGAATAGAATGGGTAAAAAATGTAGAAAATGGATTATTTGGTGCGCACTTTTGATTCTAGGCATTACAATGCCATTATCGGCGACAACAGCTCAGGCAGCACAGACAGAGCAGGGATCATGGCTGAATGATACATGGTCTTCCCTTTTAGGGTATAATTATAGTACGACAAGCAGCCCTGCACCTACTGCCGGTACGAACACAATGCAGGAAACACCATATGATTCTATCGTAAATGCAAATATTTCGGGATATACAGCGACCTCTCTGAGTCTGGAATGGATCAGCCTTGGTAATGGAAACGGATACCATATCTATCGGAAAAGCAGCTATGATAAAGAGTATACATTACTTGGAACAGTTGCCAATAAACAGGGCAGCTTATTAACCTATAAAGATACTTCCTTCCAAAGGGGTATTTCTTACAACTATAAGATTGCGGCATATCGAACCGATGCAGCGACCGGATCACAAAGTGACACGACCTCTGTTACTTTGACAAAGAAAGTTGCATTGCCAAGAGTCAGCTTTATTTCCGTAAAAAGAAACGGTACAAATGCTAAGTTAAAATGGAAAAAAGTCAATGGAATTTCCGGTTATGAGATATATCGTAAGAATAGTGGAAGTTCTTTTAAGAAGGCAAAAACGGTCAGTAATCCATCTGCATTGACATGGACTTCTAAGAAAGTTTCTAAAAAGAAAGCAACAAAATATAAGGTTCGTGCTTTTGTTATCTATAACGGTAAAAAAGTATACGGTAATTTCAGTGATGTTTTACAGACATATAGTGCAAGTCAGAATTCATTAGCCAAGAGGATCCGTTCGTTACAAAAGAAATTTCCAAATGGAAAGTATTGGAATCATGCCGGCAAAAGTTCTTATAACAGTTCTACGATCACGAGTCGTCCATGTGATCATAGTATCGGAAATGGTCTGACGACCTGCAATCATTACAATTGTCCAAATGGAATTTTAGGATACCAATGTTATGGCTTTGCATGGAAAATGAGTGATCTTTTATATGGAAGAAGTGCTAAGATCAAGAATTTTACAAGTTATGCAAAATGCAAACCGGGTGATGTAGTCCGTTATAGCGGTCATTCTGTGATCATCACCGAAAAGCATGGCGGTTATGTTGTGGTCGGAGAATGTAATTATGGAAATACCTGTTTGATCAAATGGGGACGCAAAGTGAGCAGTGCCGAACTTGCAGGGGCTGTTTACAGCAGAAGATATCGCTAGTAAGGGAAAAAGCATGCAATAAGAAAGATATTGTCAGCAGGCAAGAAAGCATGCAGCACGCTTAATACTATAAATATAAGATAATGTTAAGGTTTGTACTACATCTAAATAAGACTGCTATGCTATGATAATAATTACAGAACAAACGGAAATGAGGATTATTATGGAGAAAGCATGGACGAGAAGAGAATTAAAAGAGAAAAGCAAAACCATACTTGGAATGCAATATTGGCGTATGGTTTTGGTTGCTTTTATTGTATCTGTTCTGTGTAGTGGAAGCTTTGTGACAGATAGTGTACCTTCTATGCTAAGTGACCAGTCAACAGAATTGATACAGACTCATGTGATGCAGCAGGATTCTGCATCACAGAAAACAGAGGTAGTAAAAAAAGGAAAACAAAAGCTAAAGGATTTTAAGAACAGCAAAGAATTTCAAAAAACATTTCCTGCTATTGTGATTTCTTTTATAGCCGTTATAGTGATGGGAATGATCGTAGTTGGATTTACGATTTTGATCATTGTTTTTGTATGCAATCCTTTTTCGGTCGGAGCAGCACGCTTTATGAGCATGGGATTTGAGAAAAAGCCAAAGTTTAAAGAATTGTTCTTTGCATTTGAACACGAATACCGCAATGTCGTTGATACGATGTTCTTTCGGAGTCTGTATACATTTTTGTGGTCACTTCTTTTTATCATACCGGGAATCGTTAAGAAGTATGAGTATCGTATGGTGCCTTATATTCTTGCACAGACACCGGATATGAACAAAAAACAGGCATTGGCACTTAGCAGTCAGATGATGCACGGTCAGAAATGGAATGCATTTGTGCTGGATCTTTCTTTTCTTGGATGGCGTATTTTGAGTGGTATTACACTTGGTCTGGTTGGCACATTTTATGCTTCTCCTTATATTCATCTGACAAATGCATCGTTGTACCGTACATTGCAGGGATTGGACGAGCAATACGGTAACATTTATATTGGCTGAAAATAATAAGATAATGATGTTATAGCATATAATGAGTGGTAATATAGAGAACGCGATAAGGGGGTAAATGGTAATGGGATATCGCATTATTGTTGCGGATGATGAAGCAGAGATCAGGGAATTGTTTCGTTTATATCTGGAAAAAGAAGGATATGAAGTGTTAGAGGCAGCAGATGGGGAAGAAGCATTGGACCTGCTGGCTAAGGAAAAAGATATTGCTATGCTGATTTTGGATATCATGATGCCCAAGAAAGACGGATTTCATGTTTTAAAAGAGATTCGTGAACAAAGAAACCTTCCGGTTATCATTTTATCAGCAAAGACAACAGATAATGATAAAATTTTAGGGCTTGATCTTGGTGCGGATGATTATATCGGCAAACCGTTTAATCCGTTAGAAGCGGTGGCAAGGATCAACTCGAACATCCGCCGTTTTTATTCACTTGGTGCAAATGATTCCAAAGCTGCTAAGAAAATATTAAAAGTAAAAGATCTGACGTTGGATTTAGATAGCTGTATTTTACGCAGGGGTGAAGAAGTGATTGAGTTGTCATCGACAGAATATCGTCTGATGGAGCTTTTTATGAGCAATCCGGGTAAGATTTATACCAAGCAGCAGATTTACGAATATGGCTGGCAGGAAGAATATTTTATTGCAGATAACAATATTATGGTATGTATCAGTAAATTACGAGCAAAGCTGTCAGAGGATGGGAACCGTTATATCCGTACCGTGCGTGGTCTTGGATATCGTTTTGAAGAGGAATGAGGAAAGAGATGAACGGAAAAAAACAGATAGACACTTATATTATACGAAATTTTTTACTGGTGGTTCTGGGAATTGCGATATGTGAGATTTTCGTTAATATCATATATTCATATATGGTATTTCCTTTTTTACGGAATGAAGTCGGTGGACCGGTTTTTGAGCAATTTGGTCAAGGTGGATATGGATCCAGTGTGGTCTATTCCGCCTTTTTTTGGCTGGTAATGGGAATAGTGATGTCTCTGTTGCCATCCTGGTTTTCCAATACTTTCTATCATTATCTTGGAAGTGGTTTTGAAGTTTATCTTCCGGCACAATATAATATTGATCTGCATAGTATGTCTGATGGTATGCTTTTGTACTATGTAGGCTGTCTTGTAATCTTGATCCTGCTTGTGGTAGCTGCTGTTCTTCCTTATATTATAGGTGGGTACGTCTTTACAAGATTGATCCATGATGAATTACATTATCTTAAAAATATAGAAAAAGAAAAGCATGTGGAATATGAAAGGAAAAGAAGTTTGATGCTTTCTGATATTGCACACGATCTGAAAACACCGATAACGACAATTTCCGGGTATGCACAGGCACTTCGCGATGATGTTGTTGAGGATGAACAGAAGAAAAAACAATATTTGGATGCAATCTGTCAGAAGTCAAAAAGAATGGACGATCTGATCGGGCTTTTTTTCGAATATGTTAAGATAGATTCCGAAGGATTTTCTTTACACAAAGAAAAAATAGATCTTGCAGAGCTTTTTCGTGAAAATATAGCGTTATTTTATTCTGATTTTGAGAGAAAAGGGATTGGAGTAGAACTCGATATCCCGGAAGAATCCGTTATCTGGGAGTTAGACCACATTCAGTTTTCAAGAGCGTTGTCTAATCTGATCGTTAACGAACTGCGTCATGTTGAAAAAGGAAAATCCATATTGATGAAAATGCAATGTGATGAGGAGCAGGAGGAAGTCCGGATCGTACTTGGAGATACCGGAGAGCAGATTGAAGACAGTGTGGCACAGCACATTTTTGAACCGTTTGTGATGGGAGACAGTTCAAGAAATTCCAAAGGCGGCAGCGGTCTTGGCCTTAGTATTGCTTCTAAGATTGTAAAAATGCATGGTGCTGTTTTATATCTGGATCGAAACAGTACAAAAGACTATACGAAAGCATTTGTGATCGTATTAAGGAAATGACCTGAAAGACCGGGTAGCTTGTCATGGATCAAAAAAGAGAAAAAACGATTAGATTTGACAGAATGCCAAAAGATAGGTATAGTAAAACTTTAGTATTGGTTTTGAAGCAGAAAAGAGTCAGAAAAGACAGTTTTTGCAATAGTACATGGAGGAAGACAGATGTCGGAAGAAAAGCTTATCACCGATCCGGAAAGACAGGAAAAAGTATATCGTGATGCCTGTGGTCTTTTGGATTCGTTCACATATATCATACGTTTTGAACGGAAAGTGACTGTATTAAAAAATGCGGCAAGAAAATTTCGAAAATTAGGTGATTATAAAGATAGCCGGGAAAAGGCAGCGTTCAGTCAGAAACTGGCAGAACAGGAAGAGAAAAAGGGAAGTAAGGCTTCTTTTGAAAAGGCATTAGAGAAAGAAAAAAGTGCAAAAGTCAAAAGTGATTATGTCGATACGATAGAAGAATTTAAGAGAACTTCTAAGAATGAGGAATATAAAGAAGAAGGAGAAAAGCACATTACGTATTGTAAAGAGCAGATCATAAAAATTGAAAATAAGGCAGCGGCAAAACGTCGTTTGATCGTTCTTGGTATTCTGGCGGTCTTAGCTGTGATCTTTTGGAGAACGCCGGGATGTCCGTATGTAAAAGGTATGGTTCACCAACAGATGGGACAATATCGTAAAGCATTGGTAAATTATGAGCAGGCGGGACATCTTCCGGGCGTAACGGGTCACAAAAATGCGTGCTATTATGCATTGGCACAGGATGCTTTAAAGCAGGGAAAAGAAAAAAAAGCCTTGAAACTGTTAAAAAAGACCGTTGATAGCGATAAAGCAGAAGCGCAGGAATGGAAGCTGGAGTGTAAGCTGATCAAAGAAACACAGGTTGGAAAACGTGTGATCTTTGGTGACGGAAGATGGACAATAGCTGCAAAAGAAGGTAACAAAGTACTGCTTGTCTATACAAAAGTCAGTAAAAAAAGCATTTATGCAAGAACACAGGATGTTACATGGCGTGACTCAGAAGTATTTAAATGGTTGAATACAAAATTTGCACCTGTGAAATTTTCAGAAGAAGAATTAAATGTGATCTGTGAACAATATACCGGAAAGAAAGCAAGCGGTACATTGACGCAGGAAAAGGTATTTGTATTAAGTGAACAGGAGTATTTGCAATATCATAAAGCAGTAATTCCATCGGATGAAAATTACTGGCTGCGTGACGAACCTTTGACAAAAATGCAGGCTTCTTATGTTTCGGCGGATGGTGACGTAAAAAAGACATATGTGAATGATACAGTATGTCATATACGTCCTGCGGTATGGGTTTCTTTAAAAGAATAAGGATTTTTATGCAAAGGCAACGTATTGGCGTTGCCTTTCTTGAGGAACAGGAAATGAATCATAAAGCAGTGTGATATACATGGTAACGCATCGGCGTCGCACTTTTTTGAAAACAGGAGGTTATGGAATGATGAATCGAAAAAAATGGATCACATGGGTGATAATATGGAGCTGCACGATCAGTATGCTGCTTGGAAATGCCAATGTCAGTGCACAAGAGACGCATCCTTCTTTTCCGTTTACTGTGTCCGATGCACAGTCTATGGTATACAGTCAGTTATATTCTGTTGCAATGACAGCAACGTCAGGTGCTCTCTATACATTTGATACATCTGTGACAGAGGCGGATTATCAATTAAAATTCTTTGTAAATGCCAGAACTTCTTTTCATGCACAGATTTATGATGCATCCGGTGTATGCAGACTTGACCGGATTTTTACAAATGCGCAATATGCCCGTTTTTCCCTGACACAGAGTACCACGTATTATCTGTATATCAATGGGGAGATTGGAACAGCAGGTGAAGTATTGCTATCAAAGGTAGCGGATGATTTTGGAGATACGATGCAATCAGCCTTTGCAATATCTTTTAATCAGGAATATGCAGTAAGTACAGAAATTGCAAATGATGAGGATTATTTATGTTTTACACCGAATGGCGATGATGCATCGTATGTTTTATGCATAGAACCGATCATCGGAACAACAGCGCAATATGAAGTCTGGGCGGCAGGACAGCGAATTGATCCATATTGCGGAACGATCGGAACAGGAAAAATTGCTTTTGAACTTTCTATGCGTGCAGGACAAAGTTACTATTTAAAGATTACTTCGACGCAACAGGGACATCAGGTGATTGTATCTGTATTAAAAAATATTCGTAATTATGAAGTCCGCTATCATTTAAATGGTGGCAATAATGTTTCCGGAAACCGGACGGTATTTGCTGCGACTGATAGCTGGAAATTGCAAAATCCGACACGACAAGGCTACACTTTCGGGGGCTGGTATCTGACACCGAAGATGACAGGACGTGTCTATAATATGAGCGGTGCCGGCAGAAAAAGTGTAGACTTATATGCCAAATGGAATGCGGTCCGTATTACAAAAGGTTCAACTGTGAAGGTACAAAAAAAGAAAAAGAGTATGAAAATTTCTTTTGGAAAAATAGCCGGGGCATCCCGCTACCGGTTGCAAGTCAGTACTAATGCAAAATATCAGAAAGCAAAAACATATACCTTAAAAACAACATCGAAATCAATATCCCGTAATACAAAATCTAATTATTATATTCGCGTCTGTGGCTACAATATTGATTCAACAGGCACAAAAATTTACGGAGGTTATTCTACTACAAAGAAAGTAACTGCTGATAAAACGAAGAAAAAGAGCACAAAGAAAGCAAGCAAGAAGAAGTCAAGGTCTAAAAAGAAGAAAACAAGCAAGAAGAAGTCAAGCTCTAAAAAGAAGAAAGCAAGCAAGAAGAAGTCAAGCTCTAAAAAGAAGAAAGCAAGCAAGAAGAAGTCGAGTTCTAAAAAGAAGAAAGCAAGTAAAAAAACAAGTGCGAAAAGGTCAATTGCAAAGAAGACAAGCAAGAAGACCACAAGTAAAAAGAAATCGACAGCCTAAAAACAAGTAGTAGTAAAAAAGCCAGTACCAGGAAGTCAATAGCAAAAAAGACAAGCAGTGCAAGTAAGAAAGCCGTAAGTAGAAAAAAGTCGACAGCCAAAAAAACAAGCAGTAGCAGTAAAAAAGCCAGCACCAGGAAGTCATCAGCCAAAAAGACAAGCAGTGCAAACAAGAAAAAAGCAAATACAAAAAAGTCCGTTTCAAAGAAGACAAATAGTATAAGCAAGAAAAAATAAGCACAAAGAAATCAACAGCACAAAAGACTATCACGAAAAAAAGAACCTTTTCGCAGCAATGCATGGGCATACAGTAAACGTTTGCTTATGCATTGCTGTTTTTTTGTCGGGAGGAATGAAAATACCTTGATCGACAGGCTTCTTTTCTTGACAATTCTATAGGAATCAAGTACATTAATCATGGTACATTGACAATAAAATATGGTGTTCTGTCATAACAGGATAAAAATAGCGCCAGGTACCTTTTACATTGGTCGATAGGAGTAAAAGGTTGACGAGGAAAAGGGTGATCGAAAATTCGGCGGATGCCCTTTCGTAGTTCCCGCTGCGGATATATTGGCAAATATGCAGGTAACTGCAAAACAAATTCAATATAACGGGAAAACGGTTGGCAGTACGTGCAGATAAAGAGCAAAATCACGTTTTACCAACAGATCACAAAGAAACAAAAGTGATCGTGAAAACAAGAAAAATAAAAAGCATATGCTATAGAAAGAGTAGTGACAGTAAAAGAAAGATATTTTATTTCTCAAAAAGACTGTCACAAAAGAGAGGAAATAATTATGTGTGGAATTGTTGGATATAATGGAAAAAATTCTGTTACGGATCTGCTTTTAGATTCGTTGGAATTATTAGAATATCGTGGATACGACAGTGCCGGACTTGCTACAATGAATGCCAATACCGGTAAAGTAAAGCTGCGTAAATGCGCAGGACGTGTAAAAGATCTGCGTAAGATCTGTGCGAAAGATAAGAAGATTTCAACTTGCGGAATCGGTCATACACGCTGGGCAACACATGGTGGAGTGAGTGATTTGAATGCACATCCGCATCGCGTCGGTGATGTGCTTTTAGTACACAATGGTATCGTAGAGAATTATGAAGAATTAAAAGATCATTTCATGCTTCACAAAGATCTGAAATCACAGACAGATACAGAAGTAGTTGCGGCTGTATTGAATCGTTTCTATCAGGGGGATCCGCATGAAGCGATCCGTAAGACGGTAAAATATTTAAAAGGAACTTTTGCACTTGTGATCATGTTTACCGATCAGCCGGATGTCATCTATGCGATCCGTAATGTAAGCCCGATCGTGGCAGCTTACAATGACAATGGAACAATGCTTGCATCAGATGTTGTTGCTTTGGGTGCGACGGCAGACAAATATATGGTTGTTCCTGAATATGTTATTATGGAACTTCACAAAGACGAAATTAAATTATTTGACCTGAATGATAAGCCGGTAGAAGCAGATATGATCGACATTGACTGGGATACAACCAGAGGTGGCAAAGGAAAATATCCATTTTATATGGAAAAAGAGATCATGGAGCAGCCGGATGCATTAAGGGCGACAATGCAAAGCCGTGTGGTAAATGGCAAGATCGATCTGTCAGCCGATGGTGTGCCGGATGAAATCTTAAAAGACTGTGAAAGAGTATGTGTAGTTGCCTGCGGAACTGCAATGCATGCAGGTCTTGTGGCAAAAGCATTGGTACAGTCAAAGCTTGGTATGCATATGAATGTAGAATATGCATCGGAATTTATGTACTCAGATCCTGTTATTGACGAAAAGACTTTAGTGCTTGCAATATCACAGTCAGGTGAAACGATCGATACATTAGAAGCATTAAAATATGCGAGAAAGAAAGGTGCTAAGAGCGTTGCGGTTATCAATGTTAAAGGCTCTTCGATCGCACGCGAAAGCGATTATGTTATGTATACGGTTGCAGGACCGGAGATTGCAGTAGCCAGTACAAAAGCATATACAACGCAGTTAATGGCATTGTTCCTTTTAGTCGGACGTATGGCAAAAGTACGTGGGATCTTTGATGATGCTACAGAGAAAGCATATTTAGACAGCTTAACAAAAGCACCGGATAAGATGCAGGAAGTTCTTGACCAGAAGCATGACATTCATAAGATCGCAAGAGAAATGTTAGACGCGAAAGATGCATTTATGATCGGAAGAGGCTTAGACTATTCGATCTTATTAGAGGGTGCGTTGAAGTTAAAAGAAATTTCTTATATTCATACCGAAGCGTATGCATCAGGAGAATTAAAGCATGGAACCATTGCTCTGATCACTGAGAATACGCCGGTTGTTGCAACTGTGACACAGTCAAAGTTAAAAGAAAAGGAACTTTCTAATATCCGCGAAGTGCAGTCAAGAGGCGCAAGCGTGGTTGTCTTTGTGAAAGAAGACTTTGATCTGGCAGATGCAGAATACGCAGATGTTTTTGAACTTCCGGCTATGGAAGATGAGTTTATGGTATTTCCGGCATCAGCAGCCTTACAGCTTTTGGCATATTATGTATCTATGGATAAAGGATTGGATGTTGATAAGCCAAGAAACTTAGCGAAAGTAGTAACAGTAGAATAAAGTGTAGAGATCAAAACAGTACAGAACACCATTTATGTATGTACCGTGGCACTCTCTTTTTAGAGAGTGCTATCTTTGTAATAAAGGCAATGTGCAAAAAAGAAAAATAACAGAAATTGTGTAATGACAATAGCAAAAAAGAAAAATAGCAGAAATGCACAATAACAAGAGCAAAATAGAAAAATAGCAGAAATGCACAATAACAAGAGCAAAACAGAAAAATAACAGAAATGCGCAATAACAACAAGAAAAAGAAAAAGCGTAATAACAATAGCAAAATAGAAAAATAGCAGAAATGCACAATAACAAGAGTAAAACAGAAAAATAACAGAAATGCACAATAATAACAGTAAGAAATAAAGAATGAAAAGCAGGAGGACAGGCATGGCAGAGAAGAAATATGAATTTGAAGAAACAATGGTCACATTAGTAGATGAAGATGGAAAAGAAAAACCGTTTTATGTGGATGAGATGTATATGGTAAAGGATCAGATGTATGCAGCATTGATTCCCGGTGATGTGGAGAATGTGACAGAATATTATGTTTTCCGTGTCAAAGATCTTGGCAATGACGATTTTGAATTAGAAGATATTGACGATGAAGAAGAATATGATGCGGCAGCGGATGCTTATGAAGAGTGTCTGGATACACGACTTTGGAATCGTACACTGGAAAATGAATAACAGATGAATAATTATACAAAAAAGTTGTTGACAAATCCGAGTGGAAGAGTATACTTAATAATAACAAATTAAATATTGTTATTGAAACCGTTGAAGTGGAGATAAAAGTAAAAGATGCGCTTAAAGAGAGTGGGGGATGGTGAGAACCCTGTAGAGATGCAGTTTACTAAATGGACCACTGAGGGCATGGTCAAAGAGTCACAGACTTGAGTATTCCATGACGTAGGGCATACGTTAGTTGCCGGAAATATGATAGTATTTCGCTAAGAGTGTGGAAGTATACCACGAAGCAAGGTGGCACCGCGGATAATAGATAAGATTAACCGTCCTTGACTGATATTAGTTTATTAATGTCAGTCAGGGACTTTTTTGTTTGATCAAAAAGGAATTTGTTTATAGCCATACATCTTGCAATGTGTTGACGTTACATTTTTATAACATGAAAATGAAAAAGTGGAAGCAATACTCTGGCGGCAAAGCAGCAAAGCGGCAGATTGTTTTTACGATCAGAAGCCGGGAATGGAGGATGAATATGACATTCGAAGAGACAAAAAAGGCAGCACAAGGGTATCAGGTCGTACCTGTATACAAAAAGATCATGTCAGACATCAAAACACCGATGGAAGTGTTAAGGATCTTAAAAGGTGTCAGTAGTCATTGCTATATGTTAGAAAGTGTAGAGAACCAGGAGACATGGGGCAGATATACATTCTTAGGATATGATCCTAAGCTGGAGATCACTTGTACGAACGGACAAATGACCATACGAAATGGCAAATGCGAAACGCTTCCGGTAGCACATCCCGGAGAAAAGATCAAAGAAATCTTAAAAGCGTATGACAGTCCAAAGATAGAAGGACTTCCTACTTTTACAGGTGGTCTGGTCGGTTATTTTTCGTATGATTACGTCAAGTACAGTGAGCCAAAGTTAAATCTGGATGCAGATGACGAAGAAGGTTTCAAAGATGTGGATCTGATGCTTTTTGATAAAGTCATTGCGTTTGATAACATGCACCAGATGATCTATATCATTGCAAATGCAAGAGTAGAAAATCTCGAAGAAGAATACGAAAGATGCTTAAATGAGATCGATCAGATCATTGCATTGATCCGTACCGGGAAAGAAATATCAATCGTACCCGGAAAGATCACATCGGAGTTTCGTCCGCTGTTTTCTAAAGAAGAGTATTGCAAGATGGTAGAAAAAGCAAAGCATTATATTTATGAAGGTGATATTTTTCAGGTTGTTTTGTCAAACAGACTTGAAGCCGATTATGAAGGCAGCCTTCTGAATGCATATCGCAGACTAAGAACGATCAATCCATCACCATATATGTTTTATTTCAGCAGCGATGATATCGAAGTTGCAGGAGCTTCACCGGAGACATTGGTTAAGTTAGATAAAGGTACCCTGCATACCTTCCCACTTGCAGGAACAAGACCAAGAGGCAAGACAGTCGCAGAAGATCAGAAACTGGAAGAGGAACTTCTTGCCGATGAAAAAGAACGTTCCGAACACAATATGCTGGTGGACCTCGGAAGAAATGATATCGGAAAGGTTAGCCGGTTTGGAAGCGTGGAAGTGGAGCATTATATGGATATTTTAAAATATTCCCATGTAATGCATATCGGATCTACCGTCAAAGGAACGATCCGGGAAGATAAATGCAGTCTGGATGCCGTGGATGCGGTACTTCCGGCAGGAACATTATCCGGTGCACCAAAGATCCGTGCAATGGAGATCATCAACGAGTTAGAGAATAATAAGCGTGGTATTTATGGCGGAGCGATCGGATATATTGACTTTACCGGAAACCTTGATACCTGCATTGCGATCCGTACCGCATTTAAGAAAAACGGAAAAGTCTTTGTTCGTTCCGGTGCCGGAATCGTAGCAGACAGCGTTCCTGAAAAGGAATATCAGGAATGTATCAACAAAGCAAAAGCAGTTATGAATGCTGTTAAAGAAGGTCAGGAGGAGATGTAAATGATAATTCTAATTGATAATTATGATAGTTTTTCTTATAACCTGTACCAGTTGATCGGCAGTATCAACCCGGATATCAAAGTCATCCGAAATGATGAATATACCGTAGAAGAGATTGAGAAAATGCAGCCATCCCATATTATCATTTCTCCGGGACCGGGAAAACCAAAAGATGCCGGAATGTGTGAAGAAGCCATTGCTTATTTCCAAGGAAAAGTTCCGATCCTCGGAGTATGCTTAGGACATCAGGCAATCTGCGAAGTCTTTGGTGCAACGGTTTCTTATGCAAAGGAATTGATGCATGGCAAGATGTCTGTTGTGACAGTAGATAATCAATGCAAACTTTTTGAACATACCAAACATTGCACGCAGGTGGCAAGATATCATTCGCTGATCGCATTAAAAGATACGATTCCGTGTTGTTTACAGGTAACAGCTGTTACCGAGGACGGCGAGATCATGGCAGTCAGACATAAAGAATATGAAATATACGGTGTACAGTTTCATCCGGAATCCATCCTGACACCGGAAGGCAAAAAGATGGTAGAAAGTTTTCTGGAACAATAGTAAAAAGATGTTAGAGAGCTTTTGGGCACAACAGCAAAAAAGATGTTAGAGAGCTTTTAGGCACAATAGTAAAAAAAGAAAATAAATATAAACGATTGGAAAAATACATCATTAGAAAATACTGTCAGATAATGTATCAAAAACAAGCCGGAGAGCGGCTTATCAGAAAGAGAGGACGACAATATGATCAAAGAAGCGATTAAAGAATTAGTAAATGGAAAAGATCTCGATAGTATTACAATGGAAAGTGTTATGGAAGAAATCATGACAGGAGAAGCAACAGACGCACAGAAGGCTTCCTTTTTGACTGCCTTAGCTGTCAAAGGCGAAACGATCGACGAGATTACGGCAGCCGCAAAAGTTATGAGAGCACACTGTACCGAATTTCATAATGATAAAGATGTGTTAGAGATTGTCGGAACCGGTGGAGATGGTTCGAATACATTTAATATTTCAACACTTGCTTCGATCGTAACATCGGCAGCAGGATATCCGGTGGCAAAGCATGGTAACCGCGCAGCATCCAGTAAATGTGGCACAGCAGATTGTCTGGAAGCCTTGGGAGTAAAGATTGATGCAGATGTTGCTAAGAGTGAAAAACTGTTAAATGAGATCAATATCTGCTTTCTGTTTGCACAGAAGTACCATACGGCAATGCGTTTTGTCGGTGCAGTCCGTAAGGAAATGGGAATCCGTACCATGTTTAATGTATTAGGTCCGATTTCCAATCCGGCAGGAGCAACACAGATGCTTCTTGGTGTGTATGAAGAAAAGCTGGTAGAACCGCTTGCTCATGTACTTAGCAATCTTGGTGTAAAACGTGCTATGGTCGTATATGGAACAGACGGAATGGATGAGATCTCATTGAGCGCACCAACGAAAGTATGTGAAGTAAAAGACGGCAATTTCCGGTCTTATGAGATCACACCGGAGCAGTTTGGCTTAAAAACATGCGAAAAGAGCGAGTTGATCGGTGGTGATCCAAAAGAAAATGCACAGATCGCATTAGATATCTTAGGTGGCAAAGAGGATGCTAAGTTTGATGCCGTCTTATTAAATGCCGGAGCAGCTATCTATATTGCTGATGGAACGATCACGATCGAAGAAGGTATTAAAAAAGCAAAAGAAGTTCTCTTAAATGGCGAAGCCAAAGCACAGCTTGAGCGTTTCATTGCCGGCACACAGGCATAAAAAACTGTTATAGCAGGCGACATTGAGGCTTTCGCTGTGAAGTTTTTGCTGTGTGAAAATGTTAAGCACAGGACGAAAAGAGAAGAAAGGAGAACAATCCATTCTTTTGTAAAAAGGTTGATTGGATAAAAGAAAAGTATGAATATTTTAGAAGAAATCGCACAAAAGACAAAAGAACGAATCGAAGCAAAGAAAAAAGAACTTCCTTTGGAAGTGTTAAAAGAAAAAGCACAGAAAATGGATGCAAATACAGGTTTTCCATTTGAAAAAGCATTAAAAAAAGAGGGTGTTTCCTTTATCTGTGAAGTAAAAAAAGCTTCACCGTCAAAAGGTATCATTGCAAAAGATTTTCCATATGTAGAGATTGCAAAGGCTTATGAAAAAGAAGGTGCGAGTGCGATATCCGTATTGACAGAACCATATTATTTTCAGGGAGCAGACCGTTTTTTAGAAGAGATTCATCAGGAAGTGTCCATTCCATTGCTTCGTAAGGATTTTACAGTAGATGCGTATATGATCTATGAAGCAAAGGTGATCGGAGCATCAGCCGTTCTTTTGATCTGTGCACTCTTAGATGATCAAAAGTTAAGCGAATATCTTGCTTTGGCTGAAAGCCTCGGACTCAGTGCTTTGGTAGAAGCACACGATGAAGAAGAAGTTAAAAGAGCAATGCAGGCAAAAGCGAGAGTGATCGGTGTTAATAACCGTGATCTGAAAACATTTACGGTAGATATTCATAATAGTATGCGTTTGCGTGAACTTGTTCCTGAGGATATTCTTTTTGTATCAGAAAGCGGTATCAGAACCAGTGAAGATATACAGGCACTTGCAGCAAAGCAGGTTGATGCTGTGTTAGTCGGAGAGACAATGATGCGTGCATCAAAAGATGCAAATGCTTTACAGAGTATGATACAGGCAGGTAAAATAAAAGTAAGATAGGTTGCATAAGCAAAGGAAAGAGGTAAATATGAGTAAAGGAAGATTTGGAAAACACGGTGGACAATATATCCCCGAAACATTGATGAATGAGATACATAAATTAGAAGAAGCTTACGAGCATTATAAAAATGATCCTGAATTCATACAGGAATTAGATACATTAAACCGTGAATATGCCGGAAGACCATCTCTTTTGTATTATGCAGAAAAGATGACAAAAGCACTTGGCGGTGCAAAGATCTATTTTAAAAGAGAAGATTTAAACCATACCGGTTCACATAAGATCAACAATGTACTTGGTCAGGCACTTCTTGCTAAGAAAATGGGCAAGACCAGACTGATCGCAGAGACCGGAGCCGGACAGCATGGTGTTGCAACCGCAACCGCAGCCGCACTCTTTGGTATGGAATGTGAGATCTTCATGGGAAAAGAAGACACGATCCGTCAGGCATTAAATGTATATCGTATGGAACTGCTTGGAGCGAAAGTGCATGCAGTGGAAAGCGGTACAAAGACGTTAAAAGATGCGGTCAATGCCTGTATGCAGGAATGGACGGCAAGAGTCGATGATACTTTATATGTACTTGGTTCTGTTATGGGACCGCATCCGTTCCCGACGATCGTAAGAGATTTTCAAAGTGTGATCAGTAAGGAATCCAGAGCACAGATCTTAGAAAAAGAAGGCAGACTGCCTGACGTTGTCATGGCTTGTGTCGGTGGTGGAAGCAATGCCATGGGATCTTTCTATGAATATATCAATGATAAAGATGTCAAGCTGATCGGATGTGAAGCAGCAGGACATGGTGTGGATACCGATAAGACAGCCGCAACGATGGCAGTCGGTTCAGAAGGCGTCTTTCATGGTATGAAATCATATTTCTGTCAGAACGAATATGGTCAGATCGCCCCGGTTTATTCGATCTCGGCCGGACTTGATTATCCGGGTGTCGGACCGGAGCATGCTTATCTGAAAGATATCGGAAGAGCAGAATATGTACCGGTTACCGATGAGGAAGCAGTAGAAGCATTTGAATATATTGCAAAAGAAGAAGGAATCATTGCAGCGATCGAAAGTTCTCATGCCGTTGCCCATCTGTTAAAGATCGCACCAAAGATGAGAAAAGAACAGATCATCATTTGTACCTTATCAGGACGTGGGGACAAAGACGTAGCTGCAATAGCAAGATATAGGGGGATTGATTTACATGAGTAGAATAAAAAATGCATTTGATCATAAGAAAGCGTTTATCGGATTTTTGACAGCAGGAGATCCGACTTTGGATAAAACAGAAGAATTTGTAATGGAAATGGTAGATGCAGGGGCAGGCCTGATCGAGCTCGGTATTCCGTTTACCGATCCGATCGCAGACGGTCCTGTGATCCAGGAAGCGAATATCAGAGCATTAGAAGCCGGCTGTACAACCGATAAAATTTTTGATATGGTAGCTTCTCTTCGCAAGAAGACCGATGTTCCAATCGTATTTTTAGGATATTTGAATACAATGTTTGTGTATGGCTATGAAAAGTTTTGCAAACGCTGTCAGGAATGTGGCGTAGACGGTCTGATCGTGCCGGATCTTCCTTACGAAGAAAAAGGCGAGTTAGTACCGATCGCAAAAGCACATGGTGTAGACGTGATCACAATGATCGCACCGACATCGAAGCAGCGTATTGAAATGCTTGCAAAAGAAGCAACCGGATTTATCTATGTCGTATCTTCTATGGGTGTTACCGGAGCAAGAAGCGAGATCAAGACCGATCTGGCTGAAATCGTGGAAGTTATCCGTGGTGTGACCGATACGCCTGTTGCGATCGGATTTGGCATCAATACAAAAGAGCAGGTAGCAAAGTATAGTGCGGTCGCGGACGGTGCGATCGTAGGAAGTGCGATTGTAAAGATCATTGCACAGTATGGCGAAAATGCAGGCAAAAAGCTGCATGAATATGTAGAAGAAATGGTATCGGGATTGCAAAAAATAATGAATATGTAAGAAAAAATTAACGTGATTGTAAAAATTATGTGGTAGAATTTTTTAAAATAAAAAGTCAGAATTTGGGGGAATAAAGATTATGAAAAATTTAAAAAAGTTTTTAGCTGTTTTACTTGCGGCAGCGATGGTGACAGGATTTAGCGGCAGCGTATGCAGAGCAAAAACTAAGCCAGATATATATGGTGATCTGGTAAAGCAGTTAAAGAAGAATGAACAGTTTGCTGACGGAATATATACAGCAAAAATTCATGATGCTTCGGGCAATGATATTTTGCTGGTGACAGATGCAGTATGTAAAGTAGAGGGAAAAAATGCAGTATGGGCGGATGTATATCAGAATGTAAATGGAAAGGCAGAGCTTATAACAACGATTGTTTCGACAGGTTCAGGGTATCCGATTTGCAAAAAAGGTAATTATATTCTGAGTGGATTTCATCATAAAAGCATGCGCTATAAGATAGCAAGTAACAGAACAATTATGGAACAGATAAATGGTTTATATCTGGATAAAAAATATTGTACATATACAAAAAATATAATAAAATCCGGGAAAATGACCCAGTTAAAGAGAAAAAAGATAAAGGCAAAAGTAGCAGAAAAAATGGATTATTATATTGATAAAAATGGAAATATGAGAGGAAAACCGATAAAATTTTCAAGAAAATAGGGAATGAAAATTCAAAGTAAGGTGAGTTTTCAAGCGGTGTGTCAAAGCATTGTAAAACATATGCTTTTCGGTTATACTCCCATCTTTGACAGTTGTAAGATGACAAAACGGCTACAAACCCAGTAGATATGGGTGCTGTGGCCGTTTTTCTTTTCGGAAGGAACGATAAATATATACATTTTTATTATTTTTGCTGCTGTCAAACTCCCGCATTCACAAATTCTGCACAGGAAAACAAGCTTTCCTGTGTTGCGAATTTGTGATTTTATACACAAAATGACTGCAAAATGTTAAAAATTTGGCAAAAATGAATAATATATGCTATACTGAAAAGGTGAGATATTGATACGTGAAAATATAATTGCAGTTTTGGGGAATTCTGCAAGACATAGGATTTATTTTGGAAATCCTACGTCAAAATGAAATAACAGTACTAAGGAGAAAAACTGTAATAAAAAGGAAAAGGATGGAGCATATATGAAAAAAATTTTAAAATGCACTTTCAGAGATTTGATCATTTTGATCTGTATTCTGATTTTTTCAGCGTTTGTTCTAATGGCAGCAGTTGGGGATGCATTGGATGGTTCCGCTAAAATAACACAAAACGATCTGACAAATAATGCAGAAATGTATTCGCAGCAGTTAGATAGCTTGATCACGGATAAGATGGATTATGCCAGACAGCTTGCGATCAATTTTGCAAAAGTTGGATTAAATAATACTGCCGATAAAAATACGATCAACCAGATCATGACAACACAAAAAGATGTGTATGACAGTATAAGTGTTTTAAATATGAACGGGGGCACGATCTATGGTGATGCACTTATTATTGATCTTACAAAAGAGGAGATTTATGACAAGGTAGTTTATCAGCAGGAGACACAGCTATATGATCAGCTGATCTATCTGCCGTTAGGGGATCCGGCAATTTTGATCTGCACACCGATCTGCAAGAATAAAGAAACGATCGGTGTATTGCTTTGCTGTATAAAGATCAGCAAGATCAACGCAATCATGGATCAATGGGGATATTCTAAAAATGGATGCTGTACGGCGATTTCTGAAAATGGGCGTTATATGACCGGAGGAAAGCAATTTAGCCATTTTCTGAAAGGGGAAGCAAATAATTTTTATACTTATATGCACAATGCGTCTATATTAAGTTCCAGTGGTAACAATGCATCGGTAGAAGAGGCAATCGTTAAAAATCAGACGGTATCACTAAAATATCGTTATAACGGACAGAAATATTTTGGAGTGATCTGTGCAAGCACACAGGGAGATTTTTATTATGTCTTTATGTCGGCAACAACCTCAGTCAATGCAGATCATTTTAAGCTGAGCCAGGGAACTGTTCTATTGTTGTGTGTTACAGGAGTAATATGGATCGTGTGGATGAGCTATATGGTGATCTGTGCCGGAAAACAGCGTCGTGAACATGAAGTGTTAGAATTGTTTGCATTGGTGAATAAATGTGAGAAAGCATTATTATTTGATTTCCAGCAGGCACCGAAAAGATTGCGTTTTATCGGCGATTCCATGGCAATGTTCGGTATGGAGTTAAAGCCTTTTTATGGGGAAGCCGTTTATGACATTTACAACTATGTGCATAAGGATGATAAATCAATACGAGGCAGACTGCATCGGTTTATTGATGGTACGGAAACTGACTTTAATGCAGAGATCCGTATCCGGGATGTCAATGACCAGTATGCATGGTATCGTATCACAGGTACTTTAGTGCAGGATAACCGGTATGGCTTGAATCAGCGTTTTGTTGGTAAGATCGAATGTGCAGATCAGCAGATCACAGAAGAGAGAAACTTAATGCAGAGAGCGGAAAACGATCTTTTAACAGGTGTTTTGAATAAAAAGACAATGGAAGAAAAGGTAACAGAATGCCTGAAAGACATTAAAGGCGGTTATCATTATATTTTCTTTATGGTTGATCTTGATAACTTTAAAAATGTAAATGATAATCTCGGTCATATCTCAGGAGATCAGGCGATCAAAGATACTGCGGATTGTCTGGTAAAGATCTTCCCGAAAGACGCTTTTGTCGGAAGACTGGGTGGTGATGAGTTCGCAGTCTGTGCTGCCTATGATGCCTTTGATAAAGAAAGTCTGATCAGTTTTATAGAAAAGAAAGCAAATAAGATATGTGAAGCAAACCGCAGAGTCTACCAGAATAATGACAAAGAGGTTCATATATCAAGTAGTGTCGGCATTGCTGTTGCACCGGATTTCACAGATAACTTTGAGATGTTGTATGGTATGGCCGACAGAGCATTGTATTGTTCTAAGAATGGTGGCAAAAACCGTTATACAATATATCGCAAATTATAAAAAATGGATGTAGAATGTTTTAACGCATACGCGAAAAGTAAAGAATAGAAATGGGGTTCAATATGAATTTACCGTATGAAGTAACGGCAGCAGGAATGCTCATTATAACTTTGATCTTTTATAATTATAAGAACTGGCTGGATCTTCGTAAAAATAGAATTTTTCGGGATATCTTACTGGCAGGAAGTATCTTTCTGGCAGTAGACAGTTTTGTTGAATATCTGGCAGGTCTTTCCTTGCAATCCGGCAATATATTTTATTGCATATCAGATGTAGTGAAAAATTTTTTCGGAGCACTGATCTTTTATCTTTTTTTGCTGTACGATCTTGCAGTTGTACGCAGAATGCGTGTACAGTATTTGTGGCGTTTGAAATTGTTATCTGCCATGATTATCGTGGTATCTATAGCAAGGGCAGTGCTTTCGGTAATGGTTTGTCTGGTCGATGAGTCAGCGGTGTATATTCATGCATATAAAACAATATATTATATCCAGCATGGATTGTTTTTACTCTGTATGTTGACAGGATTATGGTATTTGCTGACTTGCACCAGGATATTACGAAAGACAGAGCGGCGTGTTTTTTTCTGGTGCCATATAGGGATTATAGCAGCAGATATACTGGTAGCAACAGGATATTGTAACAGTGGTGTGCTATCTTATACACTGGCATTCATATCCATTGTATATTATATGTTGTTACATAATATTGACCAATATCGTTTTCGTTCCAGTGGGTGTTTTGGGCGTGACGGGTTTAATCTGGTTGTGAAAGAAAAGGCACATTATAAAGAAAACTTTGCCTGTCTTGGAATTTGTATCAGCAATACGGAAAGTATTACGAATTTCTGTACGCAGGAAGAAATCAAAAAGCTGCACCATGATTTTGGAAAGCTTCTGAATCAGGTATGTAATCGCCGTGGGGTTTATCATAAGCATTCATTTGAATATGTCATCATGACAAAAAATATTGCAGCTGCTGAAAAATATCATAAAATATTGCGACAGGTTATTCCGTCTTATGTTCGTATGAATGATAAAAATATATCATTAGTATGTGGCTTCTATGTGCTTGATTTTGCAGACGCTTCTTTTATCAGCAGGGACTTTAACCGTATTCAGCACAGCTTAAGAAAGCTTGCACAGGAACAGCAAAACAGGGATGTTTTGGTTCGTTATCAGGGAGAAAGACAAAAAGAGATCCAGCAGGATCTGGAGGCATTATCCGTGATCAACAACAAAATTGCAAACCATAAATACAGGATCAATATACTGCCGATCCAGTCGACAGATGCGGAAGGAAGGATTTCCTATGAATTACTTCCGGATGAACAGTTACCGGATGGTACACCAATTTCACAGGAAAAGATCTGGGAGATCATGCAGGAAGTTGGCTATAGCCGGGATGTTAATTTCCGTTTTTTTGACAGTTGCTGCCAATACATCAAAGACAAGAAACTTTTAGATAAAAATATGGATCGCATCCATATTAATCTTGCTCCGTTTAAGCTTTCAGGAATAGATGCGGCAAAGCAGTTTGTAAAGATCATTGAAAAATATGAAATTCCGTTTGACAAGCTTTGTCTGGAAATTACGATCGATCAGACGGTGCGGTACGAATCGTTGCGTGAGGGGATGATGTACTTGAAAAAGTTTGGTGTTTCTCTTTTGTTTGATCAGTTTGGCGTGAGTGTCTGTAATTTAAAACAGGCATTAAATCTGCCGTTTGATGCTGTTAAGATCAACCATTATATTGTATGTACCTATTGTGACGGACGCAGCAAACAGCTCAAATATATGATCAATATGCTGCTTGCAAACGGATGGCGTATTTATCTTGATGGTGTTAATAGTGAGACACAGCTTAGCATCTTATGCGATTTGGATATTTCTTATATCCAGGGAAATTTAGTATCAGCTGTATTGCAAAATGATAGATCCGATATTTTATTTGCGCAGTTAGGAGGTAGAGAATGATCAATGAAGTACATTTTGAAATTGCATCCGCTGCATTTCTGGCATTATTATTTTTTACTGACTTATTCAAAAGACAGCTTCCTATTAAAAAAGTGATCACTTTTCAGGTATTGCTTTGTGTGATGATGTTATGTAGTTTTTCAACAGTGGATTATATTCTTACGATGCGGTACAGTACATCTGTTCTGCTGAATACAACTATTTATACCGGTACAATGATCATTGGACTTTTTTGCATCATGGCAACACATTGGCATGTGATGTCTCTGACATACCGGCTTGACCGAAAGACATTGCGTGTAAAGATTGATCTTTGTCTTTTTGGGATTATGATTCTGATCATTGCTTTGTCACCATGGACACATTGGTATTATACAATCTCATTGCAAGGGGAATATCATAAGACGATCATTGCCTATCTGATGATAGCTGTGTTATGTATTTATCTGATTACAGATTTGATCTATTTATGGTATGGGGCAAGAGAGTATTCATTGCGGAGAAAATTAATGTGCAGTTGTATGCTGGTATGTTTCCTGACGGTTGCATTCCGAGATGTATCTAACAGCCAGAGTTATATTTTTTATAATGTATTTGTCGTGCTTTTTCTATACGTCTATTATCTTTCTTTGCAGAGTCCGGATTTTTATGTGGATAATGTAACCGGAAGTTTTAACCGGAATGGCTTTGAAGAAAGTATATATGAACGTATCGCATATCATGTGCCGACAGCGTGTTTTATGGTGCGTGTCAGAAATTTTGGTGCAATGGCAAGTGTATATGGTGATGAAGTTTTACTGAAAGTGCAAAAGCTGATCTTGGAATTGATCGAAAAAAAATGTCATGCAGATGTTATTTTTCATGTCGGATCATCTTCTTTTGCAATATTACTTGATACGAAAGAACAGGTAGAAGAGTTATATGATTATCTGAAAGAAAATCTGCTGAAAGTCTGGATCATCGATGATGAGATTATTAACCATGAGTACAGTTTTTATCAGGTACTTTATCCGGAAGATGAGATTGGATTTGATGAGATCATGCAAAGAATTCATTATGCACGATCAGACCATGAAGGACATCATAAGCCGGGTGAGCTGATCCATCTTGGCAAGACGGCGATCCAGGATATTACAAGAGCTAAAGAAGTGGCGCATCTTGTGGAAGAAGCAATTATGGATAACAGCATTGAGATTAATTTACAGCCAATATATTCGTTTAGCAGGAATATAATCACATCGGTTGAAGTGCTGGCACGTTTAAAAGACCATGAGAAGAATTATATCAATCCGGAATATTTTATTCATATTGCGGAGGAAAACCATTCCATTATTGCCCTGGGAGAACAGATCTTCCGTAAGGCATGTATCTTTGCAAGCCAGTATCATATTTTTGATTATGGTATTGAAGAAATGAATATCAACTTGTCGCCGGTACAATGCCGTTATGATAATCTGATCGAACGGTTTGTTGAGATTGCCAAGGAATATGATATTCCAATGGATCATATTCATCTGGAGATCACCGAAAGCGAATTTACGGACAAAGAAGCCGTAGACAGAACATTGCATCGTTTTAGTGAAAAAGGAGTTAAAGTTGCATTAGATGATTTTGGAACCGGCTTTTCAACAATAGCAAATATTTTGGAACTTCCGGTCGACTATGTAAAGATTGATAAAAGTCTGGTATGGTCATATGCAACCGGAAAGAACCAGTTTCTTAATGATATGATGCCGATGATCAAAGCAGAAGGCAAGAAGATCATTGCCGAAGGAATTGAGTCTGAAGAGCAAATGGATATTATCCGGAAACTTAACGGTGATTATCTGCAGGGATATTATTTCTCAAAACCACTAAAAGAGAGCGAATTTGTGCGTTATATAAAAAAATATAATGGATTTCGTTAATCTTAGGTAGAAAAGAAAAAAGACTTGTATTATACTAGAATAAAGAGAAATGAAGAGATGCACCCCGTGAACAAATTTTCACAGGGTGTTCTTCTGTTAGAGAAAGGTGAAAAGACATGACAGAAAAAAATGTATTGGCATTTGATCTGGGTGCAAGCAGTGGAAGAGGGATGCTGGCATCTTTTGACGGAAAAAAGATCAATTTAAAAGAGATTCATCGTTTCCCTCATAACTTCAGTGTGTTAAACGGACATGCGTATTGGAACATATTAAGTCTGATGGATGAGATGAAAAAGGGATTAAGCTTATGTAAAAGTGAGATCAGCGGCGTTGGCTTTGATACATGGGGAGTAGACTGTGGTTTCCTTTCCAAAGAGGGAGAGTTACTTGGAATTCCCGGCAGTTATCGTGACAGTGCTCTGGATGATCAGAATATGAAGGAAGCGTTAGAGTTACTCGGAGGCGAAGAAAAAGCATTTGCCCATACAGGCATTGCCAGTCTGGCATACAATACCATATATAAGATTTATTATATGCAAAAGACAATGCCTTCTTTGATGGAGAGTGCCAATAAGATGCTTTTGATGCCAAATCTGATCGAGTATCTTTTCTCTGGCGTGATGCATACGGAATACTCGATCGCATCAACGACGCAGCTGTATGACATGAAAGAGAAGAAATGGTCTGCTTATATGATTAATCAGCTTCGTATACCAAAAGAAATGTTTACAACGGTTGATCTTGCCGGAAAAGATTTGGGTTTACTTCGTTCTGATGTGGCAGCCGAAGTAGGACAAAAGTCCCTTCATATCATTTCCGCTCCGGGACATGATACGGCATGTGCAGTGGCAGCCGTTCCGGCAAAGGAAGAAGAATATACTTTCCTTTCAAGCGGTACATGGTCTTTGCTTGGAATCTCTTCTAAGAAGATGTTAGAGGGAGAGTCGATCGTAAAAAACAAGATTTCAAATGAAGGTGCTGCAGACGGAGGGTATCGTCCGACTGTTAATATCATAGGTCTTTGGATCACACAGGAGATCCGTCGTAATTTTGCATCACAGGGCAGAGATTACAGTTTTGTGCAGATGGCAGAACTTGCATCAAAGGAAAAGCCTTTGCAAAGCTTTATCTGCTCGGATGACTTTATGCAGCCCGGAGATTATATCACAAAGATTCGGGAATACTGTAAGCAGACAGGACAGCCTGTTCCGATGACAGACGGAGCTTTGGTGCGGTGTATCTTAGAGAGTCTGGCATTGAAGTATCGCCAGGTATATGATACTCTTAAACCATATATTCACTGGGAAGAAAAGCTATATATTGTTGGTGGAGGAAGCCAGAATGAGCTTTTGAATCAGTTTACGGCAAATGCACTTGGCATTCCGGTGATCACCGGTGCAAGTGAAGCGACAGCCGTTGGAAATGTCATGTCACAGATGAAAGCACTCGGTCTGTATCATACCAGAGAAGAGAAGTGTGAAATCTTAGATCATTCTTTTGGCACGAAGGTATATGAACCGAAAGAAAAAGAAGCATGGCAGGAAGCATATGCACGTTTTTGCAAATTATAGAGTCACAGGAGGTTATAGATGGCAGCAAGTATTAAAGATATCAAAGAAGTTCAGATTCCGCAGGAGTATGATCTGATCAAGGCAGAATTTGTAGAGGAAGCAGACAGCTTTGTTCTGACACTTCGTCATAGAAAGAGTCAGGCGAGAGTTGTTGTATTTAGCAATGAAGATGAAAACAAAGTATTTAATATCGGATTCCGTACACCGCCTAAAGATGCGAGTGGTGTGCCACATATTATAGAACATACCGTTTTATGCGGTTCGAAGAATTTTCCGGCAAAAGATCCTTTCGTAGAGCTGGTAAAAGGTTCTTTGAATACTTATCTGAATGCGACAACGTATCCTGATAAGACGATGTATCCGGTAGCAAGCTGTAATAAGAAAGATTTTCAAAATCTGATGCATGTCTACCTGGATGCTGTATTCTATCCGAATATTTACAAATACCAGGAGATCTTTAAGCAGGAAGGCTGGCATTATGAATTAGAAAAAGAAGAGGATGAGATCACATACAATGGTGTCGTTTATAACGAAATGAAAGGGGCATATTCTTCGGAAGAAAGTGTCTTAGAGCGTTTTGTGATGAACAGTCTTTTCCCTGACAATACCTATGGACAGGAGTCCGGTGGAGATCCACGCTTTATACCGGAACTGACATACGAAGAGTATCTGGATTTTCATAGAAAATATTATCATCCATCAAACAGTTATATTTATATTTACGGTGATATGGATATTGAAGAAAGATTACAATTCCTCAATGATGAATATTTGCAAAACTTCACAGCAATCACGGTAGATTCTGAAATTCCGTTGCAAAAGCCGTTTGATCAGGTCAAAGATTTAGAAAAGGAATATGCGGTTGCACAGGATGCTGATTGTACAGAAAAGACATATTACGCTTTTGCAGCGGCAATGGATGTGACATTGGATCCTAAGGTTTGCAAAGCCTTTGAAATGCTTTCTTATGTGCTTGTCGATATGCCGGGAGCTCCGCTAAAGCAGGCTCTTTTAGATGCCGGTATCGGTTCGGACATTGATGTGGAATTTTGTGATATTTTAAGGCAGAGTTATTTTGCTATCACAACGAAAAATGCAAAAGCCGGACAAAAGACACAATTTGAAAAAGTGATTCGTGATACATTAGCTAAGATCGTAAAAGAAGGATTAGATAAAAAAGCGTTGGAGGCAGCGATCAATGGTACCGAATTCAGAGAAAGAGAAGCGGACTTTGGTACATTCCCAAAAGGATTGTTATACAGCCTGAAAATGTATCAGACATGGTTATATGATGATACAATGCCATATGCAGCATTGCAATACGAACCTTGTTATACATTTTTGCGCGAGCAGCTGGATACAGATTATTATGAGCAGTTGATACAGAAGTATCTCCTTGATAATACGCATGCCGTTCTTGTTGAGATGAAACCAAATGCAGGACTGGCATTACAGATGGAGCAGGAGACCAAGGATAAACTGAAAGCTTATAAAGAAAGTCTGTCAAGAGAAGAGATTGCACAGTTGATTCAGGAGACAATAGACTTAAAAGCCTATCAGGAAGAGCCGACACCAAAAGAAATCTTAGAAAAGATCCCGATGTTAAAGAGAGAGGATATAGATAAAAAAGTTGCACCGTTTTATCTTGATGAAAAAGAGATCGCCGGTGTAAAAGTCATGCATCATAATATCACAACAAATGATATTATTTATCTGCGACTGTTCTTTCATGCAGATGAGCTTGAGGAATATATGCCTCAGATGAGCTTTTTGACAACATTATTAGGCTATATGGATACGCAGCAGCACAGCTATACAGCGTTTGATACAGAGACAAACTTTTATACCGGTGGAATTGCAACAGACGTTGGAATTTATTGTAAAGGCAATGATAAAAATGCTTATCAGATCAAGTTTGAAGCCCGTACAAAGGTACTTAGAAGTAAGATTTCGCAGGCTTTGGATCTGATGGCAGAAATGCTTTTTGAAACGCTATTTACTGATGAAAAACATTTGCGTGAAGTTGTTGCTGAGAGCAGATCACGCTTAAAAGTGCGTTTGATGTCAGCAGGACATCAGGCAGCAGCCGGAAGAGCAGCAGCACAGTTTTCAAAAAGCAGCTGGTTAAATGACAGAAGCGTAGGACTTGGTTATTATGATTATCTGGTACAGCTTGATGAACATTTTGACGAGGAAAAAGAGCGTCTGATCACCGGATGCAAAGCGATTCTTGCAAAAGCATTGCATAAACAGGATCTTTTGGTATCGATTACCGGTAACCAAAAAGATTATGAAGCATTTGAAAATGAATTCGAAGGTTTCCTGAAAAGACTTCAAAATTTCGAACAGGATGAAGCAAGGACAGCAGAGGCAGACAGCCTTACAAAGTTAGAAACATTTGAACCAAAGCTTGGTGTGACACAGGAAGCGTTCTCTACACCGGCTGAGATTCAATATGTTGCAGTAGGCGGTGACTTCTCAGAGGTGGCACATAACTATGGCGCATTGCGTGTGGTACGACATCTGTTAAACTTTGACTATCTTTGGAATGAAGTACGTGTCAAGGGTGGTGCTTATGGTGTATCGTGCCAGTTTAACCGGGTTGGCGAGGGTTATTTTGCTTCTTACAGAGATCCGAACTTGCAAGCTACGATCGATACGTATCGTAACGCAGCAGCTTATTTGGAAAATTATGATGCACAGGAAAGAGAAGTGACAAAGACGATCATCGGAACGATCAGCGGTATGGATACGCCATTGACACCGAATATGAAAGGCCGTCGTTCAATCACAGCATATCTGACCGAACAGTCCATTGAAGAATTACAAAAAACAAGAGATCAGGTGCTTGCCTGCTCGATAGAAGATATTCGAAAACTTGCTACTGTAATCAAGGCTGTCACAGAAAGCGGAAGTGTATGTGTTATTGGAAATGAGCAGCATATTCAGGAAGAAAGCGGGATTTTTGAAAGTATCAAACCATTGTCATAAGAAATAAAAAGAGGAATACAGACAGAAAGAGAGTGTGCAAATGAAGAAATTTAAATCAGGTTTTGTAACATTGATCGGCCGTCCTAATGTTGGCAAGTCTACCTTGATGAATCATTTGATCGGTCAGAAGATCGCGATCACATCGAACAAGCCGCAGACAACCCGTAACCGGATCCAGACCGTTTATACCGGTGAAGAAGGACAGATCATTTTCCTTGACACACCGGGTATCCATAAAGCCAAAAATAAGCTTGGGGAATATATGGTTTCAGTTGCGGAACGTACTTTGCGTGAAGTAGATCTTGTGCTTTGGCTGGTAGAACCGACGACCTTTATCGGCGCCGGGGAACGCCACATTGCAGAACAGTTAAACAAGATTGATACACCTGTGATCTTAGTAATCAATAAGATTGATACCGTCAGCAAAGCCGAAATCTTAAAATTCATTGATGCTTATAAAGACATTGTACCATTCAAAGAGATCATTCCGGTCTCTGCTTTAAAAGGTGAGAACACAGATGAGCTTTTGCATACAATGTTTGAATATCTGGAAGAAGGACCTTGCTACTATGATGAAGATACGATCACGGATCAGCCGGAAAGACAGATCGTGTCAGAATTGATCAGGGAGAAGGCACTTCGCAATCTGAGTGATGAGATTCCACATGGAATTGCTGTAGCGATCGATCAGATGAAGGAAAGAAAGAAGCAGGATATCATTGATATTGATGCAACGATCGTATGTGAAAGAGATTCCCACAAAGGGATCATTATCGGAAAGAAAGGTGCGATGCTTAAAAAGATCGGCTCGCAGGCAAGACATGATATTGAAAATCTGCTTGACTGTCAGGTGAATTTAAAACTTTGGGTAAAGGTCAAAAAAGACTGGCGCGACAGCGATTTTTTGATCAAGAACTTTGGATACCGTAAGAGCGATTATGATGAGTAAACTCTTAGATATCCAAAAGATACCAAGTATATAAATGCTTTTGAAATGCCATTCTAATCATAGATAGATTCATACAAAAAAAGTCGGGTTCGTGGATTGGAAGAGCTTTTTTGTGAAATTAGTCAAATGTTCTGGCAAAAGATATTTTTGACCAGAGAGAAGAAAGGGATGGCATAGGGAAATGAACGAAGATAGTTTATGGAAGCAATTTGCCACTACAGGTAAAGTACAGGATTATTTATCATATTGCAAGGAAGAAAGAAAAAATCAGGGACACAACAGCACAGCAACGGAAGATAAAAAGCAAATACAGCATATGTGTGATCCACGGGTTGTGCAAAGAGTGTCCCGGATGAAAAGTGAAGGAAGTAACCATGAGAGAACCGGTAACAGTCACGGGGATGATATTAACAGCATCTCCGATCAAAGAGTACGATAGACGTGTGGAAATCCTTACAAGAGAAAGAGGGAGGATATCGGCATTTGCACAGGGGGCGAGAAAAGCAAGCAGCACTCTGGCTGCCTGTACCATCCCTTTTACTTTTGGAGAATTTTCACTTTACGAGGGAAGAAACTCTTATAATGTAAAGTCCGGTATCATACAAAAGTTTTTTGAAGATATTACCATTGACTATGACATGACCTGCTATGCATCGTATTTTGCAGAAATGGCACAGCATTTTACAAGAGAAAACATGGAAGCTTCACAGGAATTATTACTTTTATATATGACATTGATCGCTATGCAAAAAGGGAAAGTCTCTCTTCCTTTGGTTCGTGTGATCTACGAGATGCGTATGATGCAGATGCAGGGTCAGGGATTAGAACTTTTTGAATGTCTTTTCTGCCATAAGCCCGGAACGCACATGGTATATTTTTCGGCAGGAGGACTGGTCTGTGAGGAATGTGCGGCAAAGCAGGCGGATCTGAAACGTGCTTACCCGGTAATTTTAACTCAGGACGCCTTGTATACCTTGCAATTTATTTTGACAGCTCCGTTAGAACGCTTATATTCTTTTATGGTGACAGATGCTGTACAAAAAGAATTGACACGTTTTATGAAAGGATATCTTGGACGATATTTGCAACATGATTTTAAATCATTGCAATTTTTGTAAGTTGTTCTTTTAATATACACGATACACATTTCTACAAGAAAAAATATTGTAAAAATAACCCTTATTTGTTACAATAGACCAAAGCATAAATCTA
>ERZ831634.759-NODE-759-length-38655-cov-21.774482_pt1 | contig 38655 bp, 27 predicted proteins | sample MGYA00519953_ERZ831634 | MGnify/ENA primary metagenome ERZ831634 (study PRJEB31850, sample SAMEA3708718) | human gut metagenome | biome: human gut; feature: human-associated habitat; material: faeces | place: China | collected 2014 ... | reverse complement strand
GAACACTAGCCTTCCAAGCTAGATACGTGGGTTCGATTCCCATCACCCGCTTTTTGTGTACCCAAAAACAAATAGCTTTTATCGCAGAGCCAAATCTGATATTTGGCTCGCGATTCCTTTGGCATTAAAATGCCTGCGGAATGGAGATTAGTGAGATTATGACAAAAAGAACGAAAAGCATTTTAGAGCGGTTAGATGAGCGGTATACGACAGAATTCCGGTGTAGTTTAAATTACACGACACCGTGGGAGCTGCTTGCGGCAACGATGCTGTCGGCGCAGTGTACCGACGAGCGGGTCAATATCGTGACAAAGGATTTATTCGTAAAGTACCCGGACGTATCGGCAGTTGCACATGCAGATGTAAAGGAAATGGAGCAGGATATCCGCTCGATTGGATTTTACCACAGTAAGGCAAAGAACCTGATTGAAACGGCAAGAAGAATCTGCGTGGATTTCGGTGGGGAAGTGCCGTCTTCACTGGAAGATTTGACAAGCCTGCCGGGGGTCGGCAGAAAGACGGCAAATGTGATCCGCGGCAATATTTTTCATGATCCGAGTATCGTAGTGGATACCCATGTCAAGCGTATTTCCCAAAGACTGGGTTTTACAAAGGAAACTGAACCGGAAAAGATTGAATATGATTTAATGAAGGTCCTGCCGAAAGACCACTGGATTGTATACAATATACAAATTATTACATTCGGACGGGAAATCTGTACAGCGCGTGCGCCAAAGTGCAGTGAGTGTTTTTTACAGGATATCTGTAAATCAAAGGATAAGAGATAGAAAGTAAACGGGAAATGAGGATTGGTTATGATAAGGGACTATGTGGCACTGGATTTGGAAACTTCGGGGCTGAATCCGTCAGAAAATCAGATTATTGAAATCGGCATGGCAAAGGTCTGTGACGGCGAGATTACAGAAACCTACAGTCGTCTGTTAAATCCGAAGGAGAAGCTGTCGCAGCGGATTGTGGAACTGACCGGCATTACTGATGAAATGGTTGCAGGGCAGCCGCATGTTTCGGAAGTAATTGATGAAATTGTAAGTTTTATCGGGGATATGCCGCTTCTGGGACATAATATTATATTTGACTATTCATTTTTGAAAAAAGCGTGTGTGAATCATGGGATTCCTTTTGAAAAGAACGGAATTGATACCTTAAAGCTTGCAAGAAGACTGCTTCCTGAGGTGGAACATAAAAATCTGGATGTGCTTTGCGCATATTTTCAGATTAATCCGGGTAATTCGCACCGCGCCTTAGACGATGCGGTCAGCGCCCATCAGCTTTATTACAGGCTGTATGAGGTGAAACCGGACGATGAAGGGTTTAGAGAAACCCTGCCGCTTAATTACACGGTCAGGAAAGATACGCCGGTTACAGCGGCGCAGAAACGATATCTGGCAGCACTGGTTTCCTATCACGGGCTGACACTGGAGCAGGATATTGACAGCCTGACAAAAAGCCGGGCATCAAAAATCATTGACGGCATTATTTCGGAGCATGGGAAACTGCCGTATAAAAAATAAAAAGTCTGTTTAATCGTAAGCGCAGTAAAAAGTTAGGCAGGTGAAGTCTCTCCGCGCTGGATGGCTTTTAACCGGGCAATAATCGGGTCTTTGGAAAGTGAGGAAAGCTGTTCTGCCTGTGCGATTAAAAAGTCGATTTTTTCAGGCTTTCCATATTCCATGTAATATCCGGCAAGCAGGGTATAGTTTTTACCGATGTCGGTATGGGTTGCGATGCCGAATTCCAAAAATGCGGCAGCCTCTTTTTTCAACCCCTGTTCTGTCAGTAGTTCAGCAATTCTTGCAAGGGAGCGGCTCAGTGTGACATAGTTGTTGTCATAATCGGTCAGCTCGGTTAAGTTGCCGACACCGTATTCCAATTTTAAATCGGTGTTGGTAAAACCTGACAGATTTAAAATCTTTTTTTCTTTTAAAGCTTCAATTGTATGCCACTCCTTTAAGATACGTTCATCCTGCGTATCCGGACAGGTCAGTGTATCCGGAATCCGGATGTAATCCAATCCGGAAATATCTTTTTTTCGCACAGAATTGGCTTCCGACTCCCGTTTCCAGAAGGTTTCATTGTTAATTTTCTCTTTTTTTGAATTTTTTTTCATATTATGTTGAAGCAGAAATAATATTAGTATAAAATAAGGCAGTATCAGTTTCATAATTTATCCTTTACATTGGGATAATCACAGAAATGAGGTAAAAATGATTAATTTTAACAATAAAAAAAACAAGCAAATTTTTTCTGCAATTATCATTATTATTTTAGTATTGGCAATGGTTGTGCCGATGGTGGCATCAGCCCTGCTTTACTAATCATAACCTAAATAAGGCAAAGTGGCAAGTTTTACTTAAAGGCCTGCCGGAATGGAGAGTATATGAATCCGGGAAAAGTATCAAATTCGATTTTGAAGCGTTCTGTTTTAAAGCAGATAAAAAAACGTGAAGAATATGCGGCGAAACCGGCGATTGGTGTAGACTGTGCGTATATCAGCCTGCAAAAGAAAGACAAGCCTGCGGTGGTGAGTGCGGCAGCGGCTGCAACGGGGGACATTGCAGCGAAAAATCCGGTACAGCGAGCCGCCAATAATATTTATGCAGGCGGCGGAATTCCCGTGGCGGCGGAGTGTACGGTGCTTTTACCGCTGTCCGCAGAGGAGGCGAAGCTGCGGGAAATCATGGAAACGCTCCAAAAGCAGTGCGAACCGCTGGGTATCCAGATTTCCGGCGGACATACGCAGGGCAGTGCAGCGGTTTTAGAACCGGTTGTAACGGTGACGGTAATCGGGCTGTGTGACGGGAAAAATTTATCGGCGAAAAATATTCATCCGGGACAGGACGTGATTCTGACAAAGTGGATTGGTATCAGCGGCATCCGGCAGATTATTGCAAAGAACCGCCCGGAAATTTTACGGTTTTACAGAGAAGACGTGATTGAAAAGGCACAGGGAAATGCACAGGATATGTCCGTTGGGGAAGAAGCGTTTCTTGCTGCACAGGCAGGCGTGACCGGTATGCACGATGTTTCTGAGGGCGGCATTTTTGCAGCACTGTGGGATATGGCAGAAGCCGGAAAAGTCGGACTGGATATTGATTTTAAAAAGATTCCGGTCAGACAGGAGATTATTGAGATTTGTGAAATTTTTGACGTAAATCCATATGAATTGGAATCTTGTGGTGCTTTGTTAATGACAGCGGATAACGGACATGATATAATAAAAATATTGTCTGATGCAGGAATTAAGGCATCTGTCATTGGAAGGACAACGGCAGACCACAATAAAATTTTGCGCAATGACGATGAGGTACGGTATTTGGACACACCGAACCGGGACGAGGTATATCGTTTTATATAAGTCTTGGATTACAGCGAAAGGCGGATGAATGTATGAGAGAAAAGATATTAAATATGCTGGAAAAAAACAGCAGAATCGATTTAAAAGACATGGCGGTTATGCTTGGCATGACAGAGGTGGAAGTCGCCAATGAAATCGCGGATATGGAAAAAGAGCATGTCATCTGCGGTTATAATACCCTGATTAACTGGGACAAGACAAGTGAAGAAAAAGTAACAGCCCTGATTGAAGTGAAAGTCACACCGCAGCGCGGATTGGGATTTGACAGCATTGCAGAGCGCATTTATAAATATGATGAGATTACATCGGTTTATTTAATGTCCGGTGGATTTGACTTTACGGTCATTATTGAAGGCAAGACGATGAAATCAGTGGCACAGTTTGTAGCCAATAAGCTTTCACCGCTGGATTCGGTACTCAGCACATCCACACATTTTGTACTGAAAAAATATAAGGATTACGGCAGGGTATTGGATGCAGAAGAAAAAGATGAAAGGATGCTGGTGACACCATGAGAAATCCATTGTCAAAGAAAATAATCGGTATTGAACCGTCAGGAATCCGTAAATTTTTTGATATTGTCAGTGAAATGCCGGATGCGATTTCTTTAGGTGTCGGAGAACCGGATTTTGATACACCGTGGAATGTCCGCGAAGAAGGCATTTATACGCTGGAAAAGGGAAGAACATTTTATACATCCAATGCAGGTTTAAAAGAACTGCGTGAAGAAATCAGCCGGTATGTAAACCGCAAATATGATCTGCACTATGACCCGGTGCATGAAATTTTTGTCACGGTCGGCGGCAGTGAAGCGATTGATGTGGCATTGCGCTGTATGACAGATCCGGGGGATGAGGTGCTGATTCCCCAGCCGAGTTACGTATCGTATCTGCCGTGTGCAGTCATGGCGGATGCCGTGCCGGTGCCGATTGAATTAAAGGCGGAAAATGATTTTAAGCTGACAAAAGAACAGCTTTTAAACAGCATTACGGATAAGACCAAGATACTGGTACTGCCATATCCGAACAATCCGACCGGTGCAATTATGACGAAGGAAGAACTGGAAGAACTTGTTCCGGTGATTATTGAAAAGGATTTATATGTCATTTCCGATGAAATTTATGCGGAACTGACATATGGAGGAAAGCGCCACTGTTCGATTGGTTCATTGCCTGGTATGAAGGAGCGGACCATTGTGATTAACGGCTTTTCAAAGGCATTTGCAATGACCGGATGGCGCTTAGGCTATGCCTGTGGACCTGCCACGGTCATTGAGCAGATGGTAAAACTCCACCAGTTTGCGATTATGTGTGCGCCGACGAACAGTCAGTTTGCGGCAGTGGAAGCACTGAAAAATTGTGACATGGAAGTTGAAATGATGGTAGAGGCATATGATCAGAGAAGACGTTTCCTGCTCAATGCCTTTAAAGAGATGGGACTGGAATGTTTTGAGCCGTATGGCGCATTTTATGTATTTCCGTCAATTAAGAAATTTGGAATGACATCAGAGGAATTTGCAACAAGGTTACTGAGTGAACAGAAGCTGGCAGTAGTACCCGGAACAGCTTTCGGAGCGTCAGGTGAAGGCTTTGTGCGCATTTCTTATGCGTACTCCATTGAAAATCTGAAGGTGGGATTAGAAAGAATACAGAAGTTTATAGAGTCCTTAGGAGGAAATGATGGCAGAATTTAGCGTAGAATATATCAATCCTTTTTTAATGGCGGCAACCAGCGTGATTAAAGATATTTGCCAGGTTGATATGAAAATTGGCAGACCGTATGTAAAGACAACGGAGTTTGCAAGTGATTCCGTGATTATTATGATTGGTGTGACAGGAGAAGTGCGCGGACAGGTTTTAATGTCATTTCCGGAAGCACATGCGCTCCATGTAGCCTCCAAGATGATGATGGGGATGCCGGTTACGGCACTCGACGATATGTTTGCCAGTGCGATTAATGAGCTGGGCAATATGATGATGGGAAATGCGGCAACGATTCTTTCGACAAAAGGCATTGCCATGGATATCACACCGCCGACTTTATGCCGCGGAAATGTTTATTTAAAGCAGTCTTACAGTCAGAATATCTGTGTTCCGCTGACAAGTGATGAGATTCATATGGAACTGGATATTGCAATTAATGTGAATTAATTATAATACACGGCGGAGGCATTGACGGATAGGACGGTGCAGTTGTGTAACTGGTTGATTGCAGGATCAGAAAGGGGAAAAGATGTTAAATATTGTATTACATGAACCGGAGATGCCGGCGAATACCGGAAATATCGGAAGAACGTGTGTGGCGGCGGGCGCAAGACTGCATTTGATTGAACCGCTCGGCTTTAAGTTAAATGAAAAGATGTTAAAGCGTGCCGGACTGGATTACTGGGACAAGCTGGACGTAACCGTGTACGATGACTATGCGGATTTTCAGAAAAAAAATCCGAGTGCAAAGATATATATGGCAACGACTAAGGCACAAAAGACTTACTGTGATGTGTCTTATGAGGATGACTGTTATATTATGTTTGGCAAGGAAAGTGCCGGAATTCCGGAAGAAATTCTGGTCGATAATGAGGAAACATGTATCCGTATTCCGATGATTGGCGATATCCGTTCCCTGAATCTGTCCAATTCCGTTGCAATTGTACTGTATGAGGCTTTGCGCCAGCACAATTTTGAAACAATGAATCTGGAAGGACATCTGCACAGATTGCACTGGAAAAGTGAATGAATATAAGAATAGCATAAAGCAGAAGCGATGTATGACAATACACAGAGATACCGGGAAAATCCGGTATTTCTGTGTATTTTTTGTGTAATAGGAAAATCCGATAGAATTCCCTATTACACAAAAGGCACTACGTGCCGATGATGCAAACTTGCGCGAAGATGTAGTTTGTCGCAAACGACCGCGCTCGGCGCGAGAATGTGTTTTGCACATTCTTTTTTAAAAAATCACAGATTAATGATAAAAATTTTCAATAACGTCAATGGGCAACTTGCACAATAAAATATTGTAAACCATGGCTAAATTGTGGAAAAATCTAAAAGTAGTGCTAAGGTACTATGTTGGGTTCTGTGAAAAGATGATAAGATTATTGGCATAAGTGTCATAAAAACGCAAAAAATGCATAAAAAAGAAGCAGGAGGAAAAAACAAAGATATTTGCGGATTTTGCAGAAAAAATACGAAGGAAAGTCATGATGCATTACTGCGGGGGTTCAGGTCAGGGGTTTGGACAGAAATAAGATGAATCATGACAAGTTGGAGGGTTTATGAAGGTGTGTATGAAAAAACAAACACAGAAGCGGTGGGCGTGGCTTTTGGCGCTTGTAATGTGCCTTAGCGTGATTATGCCGACATCATTAATGTCTGCAAGGGCAGACGGAAGTTCAACGGTTGTAAAATACGAACACAATTTTACAACACAGGGAGTTACCAGTGATGACTTTTTTACAATTGCTGGAAGTGCAGGAAAGAAAAAAGGAACAGCAACTTATGATGGGGTTACATATACAGACTCATTAAAGATGGAATCAAGTACCAGTATTAAATTTACAGCGCCGGAAGCAGGTAAGCTGACACTGGTATTTGGTACAGAAGTTGATTCTGCAGCCGGTAAAAATGTCAAGATTAACGGAAAAAAGACAAAAATCGGTGATGATGGCGTATTGACAGTGGATATCAGCGCAGGCGATTACACCATTACAAAGGCCGATAAGATCAATTTATTCTACATCGTCTACAGCTATACAAAGCAGGATTCTACAGAAGAAACCACAAAGCCGACAGAAGAAACAACAAAGGCAACAGAAGCAGCCACAAAGCCAAGTGAAACAAAACCAAGTGAAACAAAGCCGGACACAGGTGATACAACAGTAGAACAGGTTTCACTGATTCAGAGTACAGGCTGGCTTGAATCAGCATACGTAGAATGGAATGAAGCAAAAAATGCCGCTTCTTATAACGTATACGTAAAGAAAGCAGATGCAGCAGATACAAGCTATGAAAAGCTTGATAACGAGCTGGTTAGAAAATATAAGACATCAGACGGAAGTTCTGTATATTACAGAGCAGATGCGTTAGGACTTGCAGCTGGTGATTATGTATTAAAGGTTGTTCCGGTTGCAGGCGGCACAGAACAGGCAGACAGTGCAGCCGTAACGGAAGCACTCAGTGTCAAGGCACATGACAGAACAGGCTTTGCATGGACCAATGGCGAAGCAAACGGCGCTTACCGTGATAACGGTACATTAAAGGGCAATGCCGTGGTTCTTTATCTGACAGAAGAAACCAAAAATACTGTTACCATGGACGTTGTTAAAAATGCCAAGGGTGCAACAGAAACAGCAACCGGTATTCAGGCTATTTTAAATCTGTATAAAAAGGGATACGATAACAGACCGTTAGATATCCGTCTGATTGGACAGGTAACAGATTTTGCAGTGATGGAAGGCGGAGATATGGTTGTCAGCGGAAGCAGTTCATCAAAGCGCCTTTCATGTGGTATCACAATCGAAGGTGTCGGTGATGATGCAACTGTTTACGGCTGGGGTATCCGTATTAAAAATGCTTCTAATGTAGAAGTAAGAAACTTAGGTATTATGCTGGTAGACAGCAGTGAAGGCGATAACATCGGACTTCAGCAGGATAATGACCATATCTGGGTACATAACTGTGACTTCTTCTACGGCGAAGCAGGCGGAGATTCAGACCAGGCAAAGGGTGATGGCGCATTAGACTGCAAGAAATCTACATTTATTACATTTTCTTATAATCATTTCTTTGATAACGGAAAATGTAACCTGTTAGGATTAAGCGAAGGAACAACTGAAGATTTATATATTACATACCATCACAACTGGTATGACCATTCAGATTCAAGACATCCAAGAATCCGATTCTATTCCGCTCATGTATACAACAATTACTATGACGGAAACGCAAAATACGGTATCGGTTCAACAAATGGTTCTTCTGTATTTTCAGAAGGAAACTATTTCAGAAATTGTAAATATCCGATGCTGACTTCTATGCAGGGTTCAGATGTCATTGCAGACTGGACAACCTTAAAGAGAGATGAAGCCAACATGGCAACATTTTCAAAGGAAGCAGGCGGAACAATTAAAGCGTATAACAACTATATCGAAGGCGGAAACGGTTTTGTATCTTATCAGGAAAACAATACCGAATTTGACGGATATGTTGTAGAATCCGCAGATGAAAAAGTTCCGGATACCGTAAAGAGTTATAAGGGTGGCAACACCTACAACAACTTTGATACCAGCAAGGGAATGTACAGCTACACAGCAGATTCACCGCAGCAGGCAAAGGAAAATGTTGAAAAGTATGCCGGCAGAGTAGAAAACGGTGATTTTAAGTGGACATTTACAGCAGAAGATGATGCTTCTTACGCACTAAATCAGGCATTAAAGTCTGCATTAAGAGCATATAAGACTTGTTTAGTATCTGTTGCACCAAACAATACGGTTTCCCAGAATCCGTATATCGGAACCGGTGCAGAAGAACCGACAACAAGCCACAACACATTAAATAAAGAAGATTTAACACAGCCTTCTACAAAGGAAGACGAAAGCACAAAAGCAACAGAAAGTACGAAAGCCACCGAAAGCACAAAGGCTACGGAAAGCACAAAAGCTACAGAAAGCACAAAGGCTACGGAAAGCACAAAGGCTACGGAGAGTACGAAAGCCACAGAGGCAACAAAAGCCACTGAGAGCACAACCGGTAGTACAACGCCGGGGGGAACAACAGGCGATACATCTTCTTATGATAAGACAAGCACTGCATTTTCAGGTGCATACACATCATTAAGCGGTGTAACGGATTCACAGTATTTAAAGAAGCTGTATGCGGCACCGGACGGAAGTGCATCTGCAGACGGTACAAAGGATTCACCGCTTGATTTAGAATCAGCAATTGCAAAGGCTGAAAGTGGAACAGCAGTTATTTTATTAGAAGGTACTTATGCATTTGATCATCAGGTTACGATTCCGGTATCCAACAGTGGTACGGCAGACTGCTATAAGGTATTAAAGGCAGCAGATGGTGCAAAAGTTACATTTGATTTTTCATCACAGTCCTATGACATTAAGGATACATCTGTGAATGCAAGAGGACTTCAGATTGAAGGCAACTACTGGTATGTATATGGTATTACTGTATACGGTGCAGCAGACAACGGTATTTTTGTTGCAGGAAGCCACAATGTTATTGAACGTTGTATTTTACAGGCAAACAGAGATACAGGTCTTCAGATCAGCAGACGTTCTTCTTCTGTAACCAATAAGGAAGACTGGCCGTCATGCAATTACATTATCAACTGTACATCATTTGATAACTGCGACCCGGCAACCGGTGAAAATGCAGATGGTTTTGCGGCAAAACTGACATGCGGCGAAGGTAATGTATTTGACGGCTGTATTTCATACTGCAACTGCGATGACGGCTGGGATTTATATGCAAAACCGGCAACCGGTTCAATTGGTGTTGTAACCATCAGAAACTGTATTGCATTTAACAATGGTACACTTACCAATGGTAATTCAGAAGCCAACGGCGATATGAACGGATTTAAGTTAGGCGGAAGCAACGGTAAAGTGCCGACACCGCATTTTGTGTTTAACTGTCTTGCATTTAACAATGGAAAAGACGGATTTACAGATAACGGCAACGGCGGCGCATTAACATTAATGAATTGTACTTCTTACAACAATGTAAAGACAAACTTTAATTTTTATCGTACAACAGCAGGTGGTACATTCTTCAACTTACTTTCTGCAGCAGGTAACGGTACAGATAAGTTTATTGGAAAAATCAGCAACAGTATTTCATTTAACAGCAAGAAATACTATCAGGTTCCGTTCTCTATTACAGGAACTGCTGTTACAAGCGGACAGAAGCTGGGTACAGTTGTATCAGACCCATATAAATCAGGTGCATTTACATCCACAACCGCACCGGATGTTACGGTAGATATTGATACAATTTTAAGAAATGCAGATGGCTCACTGACAACAAACGGTTATCTGATGTCAACAGGTGATTATCAGTCAATGGGTGCAAAGTTTGGCGTAGAAAATCAGGTACTTGAAGTAAAGGCAAGCATTAAGAGCGAGCCGGAAACAAAGCCGGAAGAACCGACAACAGCAGAAGACAAGACTGAGGCAGCAACCGAAGCCACAAAGGCAGAGGAAAAGACTGAGGCCGCAACCGAAGCCACGAAGGTAGAAGACAAAACAGAAGCCACAAAGAGCGGCAAGTCCAGTCTTTCAGAAAAGAATGACGTCAAAGGTGCAGAAATGTCTGTCAGCTTAAAGGCAGAGGACAATGTATTTGATGAAGATGACGTTATGCAGTTTACAGAATTAACAGAAGGCAGTGCATTTGATGCGGCTGTAAAAGCACTTTCTGATTATAAAGAAAAAATGGTAGTCGTAGACATCTCTATTTTAAGAGGTACGGAATTTGTTCATCAGTTCCCTGGCGGCGTTGAAGTAACATTAGACATTCCGGCAGGCTATGAGGAAGCCAATACAAAGGTATTCCGTATGGAAGCAGACGGAACGGCAACAGATATGCAGGCAGTCTGCAAGGACGGCAAAGCAGTCTTTGTAACCAACCATTTCAGTACCTATGTTATTGCAGAACAGGCAAAGACGGCAGAGGAAGCACCGAAGGTTGTGAATGAAAATGTTTCAACCGCACAGACCGAAGCTGCAAAAGCAGAAAATGCAAAGACTGAAACCGTAAAAACAGGCGATACCGCCAATGCAGGATTATATGTAATGCTGATGGCAGTCATGTTTATCGGTGCAGGCGTTCTGGTCATCGGAAAACGTAAAGATTTATTTACAAAATAGAATTAGAAGCAAAAGTAAATATAAAGTTGTAAAAGACTGAAAATAAAAGCCGGCGTATAAAGTAAGCAGAAAAGCAAAACTTGATACGTCGGCTTTTTACAGTGTAATATTTTCCAAAGCCAAGTGCCACCGGCGAAAGCCATTGCCATCCCGCCCGCCGCTGTTCCAGTAAAAAAATCATCCGCTTTCCGAAGTCAAGTGCCACCGGCGAAAGCCATTGCCGTCCCGTTCGCCACGCCCCCGGTAAAAAAATCATCCGCGGTCCGAAGTCAAGTGCCAACGGTGAGGAACGCGGATGATTTTTTTACCTATTACTTACTTAAAGCCAGCGTAAAAATAAACTCTGTGCCGACGCCGACGGTGCTGACGACATCAATCGTTTCATTGTGTGCCTGTAAAATTTCCTTAGTGATAGAAAGTCCAAGGCCGGAGCCTTTTTTGTCGCGGCCGCGGGATGCATCGGATTTGTAAAAGCGGTCCCAGATTTTATCAAGACTTTCCTTTGAAATACCGGAGCCGTTGTCCTTGACGGAAATATAGGCTTTCTCACCTTTTTCCCGCACGGAAATGTAAATCACGGAATTTTCGTGGCTGAATTTAATTGCGTTGTCGACAAGGTTGTAAATAACCTGTCCGATTTTGCTTTTATCGGCTTTGACGGAACAGGTTTCCGCGGAAAAGGTCAGCTGGAACTGAATCCGCTTCTTTTTACACGTTCCCTCAAAGGTTTCAATCGTGTGCTTGATAATCGAATTGACATCAAATACGGACAATTCAAGCCGCACGGTTTTCGGGTCTAATTCATTCAGCGTTAAAATGTTGCTTGTCAGCTTCGTCAGCCGGTCCGTTTCAAACAGTACAATATCAATATATTTTTTTGTCATTTCCGGCGGAATCGTACCGTCTGCAATGGCTTCCAGATATCCCTTAATTGATGTCAGCGGTGAGCGGAAATCGTGGGAAATGTTGGATAGGAACTTCTGCTGGAACTGGTCGGATTCGTCCAGCTTTGATGCCATATAATTTAAGGAAGCGGACAGCCGTCCGATTTCATCAATATCATTTTTGACATCAATTTTATAGGCGAGATTTCCTTTTCCGTATTCCTTTGTCGCTTTGATAATGCCGTTGAGCGGTTTGTGAATCTGGACAAAGTACAGTGCGATAAAGCTGAGGCTTAAAAGCATTACCATAACCAGTGTGATGTAGTTGGTATTAAAGGTTGTGTATACATTACCGGTAATCACATTTTCATCTAAATGCACAACCACATAGCCTTTCATCGTAAAGGAGCTGGTTATCGGCGCAAAGACACTTAAACAGGTACAGTCAAGCATACCGTAAAAATCGCCGGTCTGCGTGTGTTTTGTCCCCAGACTGGTATAATCAAAGCCATCAATGGTGTATAAAATATCTTTTGTGTTATGCTCCTGTGCATAAGCTGTATCCAGAATGATATTGCCTGCGGTGTCGATAAACATAATGCGTGTATCGTTGAGCAGGGCAACGGTTCTTAATTCGGTTTCAACGATACGCAGGTGTTCCTCACTGAAATAGTCATCGGCGTATTCACTTGAAATCGACAGTGCCTGCTTGTACAGGGCATCTGTATAGTAGTTGTAAACCTTTGCGTAGTCGATGCGGTAGCTGATAAAAGTCACGCCTAAAAAGCCGAGCAGGGCAACTGCCGCATAGACAAAAAGGTATTTGGTTAAAAGATTAAATTTCATAATTGAAAACAATCCTTTCCGGTGTTATGACGGTTTTATTTCATCTTCGTGGATTACCGGCGTGTTACGAACTTGTAACCGATGCCCCATACCGTTTCAATCGACCAGTTTGCGTGGTCTTTGATTTTTTCACGGATTCGCTTGATATGGACATCGACCGTCCGGGTATCTCCGATATATTCATAACCCCAGATGTGGTCTAAAAGCTGTTCCCTTGTAAAGACCTGATTCGGCGAAGAAGCTAGAAAGTAGAGCAGTTCCAGTTCCTTCGGCGGCATTTCCACCGTCTTTCCGCAGTATTGTACGGAATAATTGCTGAGATTGATAATCAGATCCGGGTATTCCACGCACTGCACAGTTGCACCGACCGGCGCGGATTCCGCCGGCATCTGGTAGCGGCGTAAAACTGCCTTGACGCGGGCAACCAGCTCCTTTGTTTCAAACGGCTTGATAATATAATCATCAGCCCCCAGTTCCAGTCCGAGTACCTTATCAAAGGTTTCGCCCTTGGCGGATAGCATGATAATCGGTACATTGTTGGACTTACGGATTTCACGGCAGACTTGATAGCCGTCAATACCCGGAAGCATTAAGTCCAGTAAAATGAGGTTCGGGCGGAAAGTGTCAAGCTGGAGCAGGGCACTTTCGCCGTCATAAACAATCTTTGTTTCAAAACATTCTTTTGTCAGATAAAGAGAAATGAGTTCTGCAATATTTTCGTCATCGTCAACAATCAGTATTTTTTGTTTTGTCGCCATGTAAAAATCCCCCTTTTATTTAAAATCTACAATGGTTACACCGGTGTCGCCCTCGCCGATTTCGCCGAGACGGAACGACTTGATATAAGGAACACCGCGCAGGTAGGCGGTAACGCCGTTTCGCAGCGCACCGGTGCCTTTTCCGTGTACAATGCGTACCTGCGGAATTCTTGAAATGTACGCATCGTCTAAATATTTGTCCAGTTTGGCAACCGCTTCGTCAACGGTCAGTCCCAAAAGATTGATTTCATGGGAAATCGAAGCCGCCTTGGACATCTTGATTTTGCCGGAGCCGCCAGCCCCCTTCGGTGCTTTTTTAGCTTCTTCCGGGTCTTTGTAGCCGACAAGAATCTCTAAGTTATTGATTTTTGTCTTGGTGCTTAAACTGCCCATCTGTACGGTGATTTCGCCCTTCGGACTTGGCGGTGCGGTCACGGTGCCGATTAAGTTCATGCTTAGAACGCGCACATGTGTGCCGACTTTAAATTCGGAAATGTCGTGTGCCTTATGTGCTTTCGGCTTTGCTGCCTGGACGGAAAGTTTTTCCTGACGTTTATTCATCTTGTCACGGATGGCACTGCGCTGTTTTTCCAGTTCTTTTACGGTCATGCCGTGCTTGTTCATCGTCTTAATCGTCTGGTCGGCATATTCTTTGGCATCTTTTAAAATCGCCGCCGCTTCTTCGTTGGCTTTGCGCAAAATTTTGTCGCGGCGTTCATCTAACCGGTCGGATTTTGTCTTTAATTCGTCCTTTAACTGCTGGATTTCCTGCTTATAGGCATTGATTTCGGCACGTTCTTTTTCAATCGTAATGCGGCTATGCTCCAAATCGGAGAGCAGGTCTTCAAACTGTACGTCATCGGCATCCATGCGGGCAGAAGCATCTTTAATAATATAATCGGGCAGACCGAGCTTTTTGGAAATCGCAAAAGCGTTACTTTTTCCCGGAATACCGATTAATAAGCGGTAGGTTGGACGCAGGGATTCCACGTCAAATTCACAGCAGGCATTTTCCACGCCGTCCGTGGTGAGTGCATACACCTTAATCTCGCTGTAATGTGTGGTCGCCATGGTTGTAATGCCGCGTTTGTGCAAATCATTTAAAATGGAAATGGCAAGTGCCGCACCTTCTGTCGGGTCTGTTCCCGCACCGATTTCATCAAATAAAATCAGGCTGTGTGCATCGGCTTCCTTTAAAATGCTGACGGTGTTTGTCATATGGGAAGAAAATGTACTTAAACTCTGCTCAATGCTCTGTTCGTCGCCGATATCGGCAAATACATTGTCAAATACGGCAAGCTCGGAGTGGTCGAGAGCCGGAATGTGCAGACCGGACTGCGCCATTAAGGTCAGCAGTCCCACGGTTTTTAAAGAAACCGTTTTACCGCCGGTATTCGGACCGGTGATAATAAGCAGATTAAAATCCTTTCCTAAATAAATGTCGATTGGCACAACCTTATGCGGGTCAATCAGCGGGTGACGCCCCTTTTTAATATTGATATAATTGTTGGTATTCATAACCGGGCAGCTGCATTTATATTGCTTGGACATCTGTGCCTTTGCAAAAATGAAATCCAGCGTAGTCAGTACCTGGAAATCCGTTAACAGTTCATCGGTAAATTCAGATGCCTTTGCGCTTAATTCTGCAAGAATGGCTTCAATTTCAGCCTGTTCCTTTAATTCAAGCTCGCGGATATCATTGTTTAATTTGACAACCGCCGCCGGTTCGATAAAGAGAGTTGAACCGGTTGCGGACTGGTCATGCACCATGCCGGGTACCTGCGATTTGTATTCGGCTTTGACCGGAAGACAGTATCTGCCGGAGCGTGAGGTGATGACAAAATCCTGTAAGCAGTTACGCACGGAAGATGAATTTAACATCTTATTTAATTCGGTGTGAATCCGTTCAGCGGCAAGCACCTTCTGACGGCGGATACTGCGCAGATTTGCACTGGCATCATCGCTGATTTCATCTTCTGAGAGAATACAGCGCTTAATTTCTGTATTTAACGGTGTCAGCGGTTCAAGTGCATGAAAATATCCCGTTAAGGAATCGGTGGTATCTTCGTAATAATTTTTTACCCTTGCCGCCGCGGTCAGCAGGGAACTGATATGCAGTAACTCTACCGTATTTAAGGAGCTGCCGATTTCAAGACGTTTTACGGAAGCACCGACATCATGTACACCGCCAAAAGAAACAGCCCCCTTTGCATAGACACGGGAAAGGGCATCACTGGTTTCTGAAAGAGCAGCGTTAATATCGTGGATGTCCGTCATCGGCACCAGCTTTTTTAAGCGTTCCTTTGCTTTATCGGAAGCCGCAAAAGATACTAAGCGGTCAATAATTTTATCATATTCAAGAGTCGTTAAAGACTTGTAATTCATTCATTTCTCCAATCCGGAAATGCAGGGTCTTGCAGACATGGAATCTGTGGCATTTCCGGCACAGATTCCATTTTATTGTACCGCATTTGAAACAAAAATTCTACTATGGATATAAGAATTTACAAGTAGGTCATAAATTGTTCATAACTGTCCGTTATAATAAAATTAATTTTGCAGTTCAATAAAAGTTAGGTTATGGTGACAGAAAAAATGGGAAACACAGAACACAAGGAAGAAGACTCCTTTGCTTTATATACGGAAAAAATCGTACCCAAGCCGTCCGTGAAGTACCGCAGACTAATCCGCGCGGCAAAGTTTTTTGTGGCGGCAGTGCTGTTTGGTCTGATTGCAAGCGGTGTGATGCTTCTTGTATATCCGGCATTGGAAAAAAGAATGGTTCAGAGGAATACGGACAAAGAAATTCTGACCATTGAAAAGGATGAATATCCGAGTGAAGAACAGGATAATACGGAAACAAAAGAAACGACAGCCGATGACAATTATGAGGCAGTGTTACAGACAACCGATGCGGCAGCTTTAAAAAATGTTGCTACGGCGGCGATTAAATCACTGGTATTAATTGACGTCTATAAGACCGATATGGGAAATATCCTGACGGAAACACAGAGTGCGACAGAAACGGTCGGACTTGTAATCGGACAGGTCAATTCAGAATATATTATTTTGACGAATGCGGAGGTTGTGCGTGATTCGTCGTCACTGGTCGTAAAGGTTTCAAAAGCGACAGAAGTCGATGCCGAGCTGGTTGGAAGCGATACGGATACCGGCATTGCGATTGTCAGTGTCAAGGAATCGCAGATTCCGTCCAAAGAAAGAAGTTCGATTGTAACAGCGCAGTTAGACAACTCTTACAGCATACAGCAGGGGGATATTGTCGTTGCGGCAGGAAGGCTCTACGGACAGAATAAGACGGTTGATTACGGCATGGTTTCAGGCATTTCAACAAAAAGCGGTGTCGATAACAGCTATGAGATTATCAGCACGGGACTTGCGGGCATAGAAGGCGATTACGGTTATCTTTTTAATATGAAGGGAAATGTTGTCGGTATTTCCATGAAGAATACAAAGACGACATTTTCAGTGCTTGGCATTTCGGATTTAAAATCAATGATACAGGAATTATCTAACGGAAACAGCCCGGTATATTTCGGCATTAAAGGGCAGAATGTAACCGGTACAATGGCAACGCGCTATGGACTGCCGGTGGGAATTTACGTAACGGATATTGAACTGGACTCTCCGGCATATGCGGCGGGAATCCAGCCGGGGGATATTATTACAGGGATTGACGGAAATATGGTTTTGACAATTCAGGCATTTAGTGAGAAACTATATCAGTGTGAAAGCGGTCAGCAGATTTCTATTACAGCCAAACGGTTTGGCGGGGATGAATATAAGGATATGACATTTAACGCCGTAATTGCGGTGAAATAAAGCATATAATCCGGCTGGCGGCAGGAGAAATGAGAAAAGGAAAGGGCAGATTATGCATTTTATTGAAAAATTTAAGGACGGAGACAGAATCTCCGATGTTTACCTTTGTAAGTCCAAATCAACAGCACTCACAAAGTCAGGAAAAGAATATGAAAATGTGATGCTTCAGGATAAGACCGGACAGATGGATTCCAAAATATGGGACCCGTCTTCCGGCGGTATCTGTGACTTTGATGCTATGGATTATGTTGCAGTAACGGGACAGGTTATCAGCTTTAACGGCGCATTACAGTTAAAGATTGAAAGAATCCGCAAGGCAGACGAAGGAGAATATGTTCCGTCTGATTATATTCCATGTTCTAAGTATGATATTGAAGAAATGTATACAGAACTCATGCAGTATACAGGCAGTGTGAAGAATGAGTATCTTTCGGCACTGTTAAAGAGCTTTTTTACAGACGATGCCGATTTTATTGCAAAGTTTAAGAGCATTGCGGCAGGAAAGACGGTACACCACGGCTTTTTGGGCGGATTATTAGAGCATAGTTTAAGTGTAACCAGACTGTGTGTAAAGATTGCGGAAAATTATCCGTTTTTAAACCGCGATTTACTGATTACATGTGCGGCGCTTCACGATGCCGGAAAAGTAAAGGAACTCGCACCGTTCCCAAAGAACGATTATACGGACGAGGGTAATTTCCTCGGACATATTGTAATGGGTTATGAAATGATTCAACAAAAGATTGCAGGCATTGAAGGTTTTCCGCCGGTGTTGGCTTCCGAAGTCGGACACTGTATTTTATCCCATCACGGCGAGCTTGAATACGGTTCACCGAAAAAACCTTGTATTATGGAAGCGGTAGCACTGTCCATGGCAGATAATATGGATGCCAAAATGGAAACGTTTAAAGAGGCACTGGAAGCCAAAGACACCAACGAATGGCTTGGTTTTAACCGGTGGCTGGATGCAAATATCAAAAAGACACTGTAGAGGTAAATGTGAAAAGCGAATTTAAAAAAGACGATTGTGTGACACTGCACATTGAGGATATCGGAACGGGCGGCGAAGGCATCGGAAAAGCGGACGGATTTACATTTTTTGTAAAAGATGCCATTGTCGGCGATGTTATCGAAGCCAAAATTATGAAATTAAAGAAAAATTATGGCTATGCAAGATTGATGAAAGTGCTTACACCGTCTAAAGACCGTGTAGAGCCGAAATGTCCGGTCGCAAGGCAGTGCGGCGGCTGTCAGATACAGGAAATGCGTTATGAAGCCCAGCTTGCCTTTAAGCAGAAAATGGTACAGAACAATTTAGAGCGTATCGGCGGACTTTCGGACTTTGAAATGTACCCTGTAATTGGCATGGAAACACCGTATGCATACCGTAATAAGGCACAGTTTCCGGTCGGGGAAGATAAGGATGGCAATATTGTCATCGGATTTTATGCCGGAAGAACACATCATATTGTGGAGCAGACAGACTGCTGTATTGGTGCGCCGGAAAACGGCGAAGTGCTTCGCAAAGTCAAGGCATATATGCAGAAAAATCAGATTCGCCCGTACAATGAGGAACACCACAGCGGGATTGTGCGCCACATTTTAATCCGCACCGGCTATCATACTAAAGAGATTATGGTCTGTCTGATTGTCAATGCGGCCAAGGCTTCCTGCTTAAAAAATGCAGAACAGCTCACAGAATCGCTGCGTGAAATGGACGGCATGACTTCGGTGATGGTGAATTTCAACACGGAAAAGACGAATGTGATTCTCGGCAAAAAAAGCGAGGTGCTGTGGGGACAGCCGTATATTGAAGATTTTATCGGCGATGTAAAATATCAGATTTCACCGCAGTCTTTCTTTCAGGTAAATCCGATGCAGACGGAAAAGCTGTATGCAAAGGCACTTGAATATGCGGGACTGACCGGAAATGAAACGGTGTGGGATTTGTACTGCGGTATCGGAACGATTTCGTTATTCCTTGCAAAAAATGCGCGCAAGGTATACGGCGTGGAAATTGTGCCGCAGGCAATTGAAGATGCCCGCAATAATGCAAAGCGTAACGGTATCGACAACGCAGAGTTTTTCGTGGGCAAGGCGGAAGAAGTCGTACCGGCATTTTATGAAAAAGCCCTAAAGCAGGCGCAGGATTCGGAAGCCGGTAAAAGTATCCGCCCGGACGTGGTCGTTGTGGATCCGCCGAGAAAGGGCTGTGAAGAAGTGCTGCTTGAAACGATTGTGAAAATGCAGCCACAGCGGATTGTCTACGTAAGCTGCGACTCGGCGACACTGGCGCGTGATTTAAAATTTTTAAGTGCCAACGGCTACGCCGTCAAAAAAGTCCAGCCGGTAGACCAGTTTGGACACAGTGTTCATATAGAGACGGTTGTACTTCTTTCCCACAAAAAACCTGACAGCGTAATCAATGTAAAAGTAGAGTTTGGCGAGGGTGAGGGCAAAATTCCTCTTGATAATATTGAAAAGAGAGCAGAAAGTTATAAGCCAAAAGAGCGAGTAACCTACAAGATGATTAAGGAGTATATAGAAGCAAAACACGGCTTCAAGGTACATACCGCATATATCGCAGAAGTAAAACGAGATTTAGGTTTGCCAATGTATGATGCTCCTAATGCGGTAGAGGAATTGAAACAACCGAGGAAACACCCAACACCAGAAAAGGTAGAAGCGATAAAAGATGCCTTGAAACATTTTGAAGTTATCTAATCGTGCGGGCGTATCATTAGAAATAGTGGTATGCCTATTTTTTTATCCTGATTTGCAGATTTGTTCTTTCTCTCACTTCTGGATATAATGAAGCCAAGAAAGGACGGTGGCAATTATGAGAGATAAAATCTATCACGCATATTTGGATAGCCACGAAAGGCAGATAGTTATACATAGCCTTGTGGAGCTGAAAAATAAACTCATACAGCAAGGCAGATATACAGACTGCGTTGACGAGCTGATATTCAAAGTCGCCAACGCCCCTGTTAAGAGAATGAAAATTGAATACGTCTAAGGCACATTACACCGAGCCGCTTATTCTTATTGATTTTAATTTTAAGAGTAAGCGGCTCTTTTGCGTTCTCTGATATGGTTACATAGCCGCCTTGACAAAGCGGCTAAATAAATGCGAAAGGAGGACGCACCTATGTCAAATTGCAAAGTGATTGCTCTGACTAATCAGAAAGGCGGTGTCGGAAAAACAACAACGGCGGTCAATCTGGGTGTGGGTCTGGCAAAACAGGGCAAGAAAGTCCTGCTCATTGATGCCGATGCACAGGCTAATCTCACAATGGCTCTGGGTTACAACAGACCTGATGATATTCCAATAACCCTCTCTACCGTAATGCAAAGCATCATAGACGATAAATCTTTTGATGCTTCTGGAGGTATCCTGCACCACGGCGAGGGCATTGACCTGCTCCCGTCCAACATTGAGCTGTCAGGCTTTGAAGTCAGGCTTATCAACGCGATGAGCCGTGAGCGTGTTCTGAAAACCTATGTGAATGAGGTCAGGAAGAATTACGATTATGTGCTTATCGACTGTATGCCCTCTCTCGGAATGATAACTATCAATGCTCTGGCGGCGGCTGACAGCGTGATTATCCCGACACAGCCCCATTATCTTTCTGCCAAAGGTTTAGAGCTTTTGCTTCGCTCGGTGTCAATGGTCAAGCGGCAAATCAACCCCAAGCTGCGGATAGACGGTATCCTTATGACAATGGTAATGCCACGCACCAACATTTCTAAGGAGATTACCGCAACCGTTAAGAGTGCCTATGGGCAGAGGATTAAGGTGTTTGATACGGAAATCCCTCATTCTATCCGTGCGGTGGAAGCTACCGCAGAGGGCAAGAGCATTTTTGCCTATGACAAAAGCGGCAAGGTAGCTGCAGCTTATGAACAGTTTGGAAAGGAGGTGGCAGATATTGGCGAGAAGCAGAGAAAGCAAAATCGAGCTGACTGCATACGATGACCTTTTCCAAACAGACGAGAGCCGTGAAGAAGCAAAGTTAAGTAAAATCAGGGATATACCGATTGCAGAGATTGACGAATTTCCAGACCACCCATTTAAGGTTTTGATGGACGAGGATATGGAACAGCTTGTCGATAGTATCAGGCGAAACGGTGTTATGACCCCTGCTACCGTGCGGCTCAAAGAGGACGGACGGTATGAGCTTATCAGCGGTCACAGGCGTAAAAAAGCGTGTGAGCTTGCAGGGCTTGATACGCTCAAATGTGAGGTTAAGGAGCTGACCCTTGATGAAGCCATTATTGTAATGGTGGAAAGTAACTTGCAGAGGTCAACGATATTGCCGAGTGAGAAAGCCTTTGCCTATAAAATGCGGCTTGAAGCTATGAACAGGCAGGGGCAACGAACAGATTTAACTTCTCGACCAGTGGGCGAGAAGTTATTTAGCGTTGATAAAATGAGCAAAGATGTTTCTGATAGTAGTCGGCAAATTCATCGCTTTATCCGTCTGACCGAGCTTGTTCCTGAAATCCTGCAAATGGTGGACGACAGACAGATTGCTTTTCGCCCTGCGGTGGAAATCTCCTATCTGTCCGAGGAACAGCAGTACACCCTGCTTGAAGCGATGCAGTATAACGATGCTACCCCGTCACTTGCACAGGCTATCAAAATGAAAAAGTTTATGCAAGACGGAAAGCTGACGGACGAGGTTATCCAGAGCATTATGGAAGAAGAAAAGCCAAACCAAAAGGAAAAGCCCGCCTTCCGTGATGAAAGGATAACCAAGCTCATTCCAAAGAATGTCCCCAGAGGGCAGGAAACAGATTTTGTTGTTAAGGCGTTGGAGTTTTACAACCGCCACCTGCAACGAAGCAAGGCTCACGAAAGGTAAGCCACACACCGAGGGAGGGGTCTGTCTATGTGGAGGATAGCCATTTTTTCGGTTTCCCCCTCTCCACACCTCACCCCCTTAATTACTACCAAAACTATCCGAGAAAAGAAAAACTATGAGCTGTCCGATACAGGGCAGCTTTTTCGGTTAGTAAGGGAAATTTTCAATATTAACATTATCAGGAGGTAAGCGATGAAAATTCGTGGATTATTCAAAAAGGCTGCGGCTACTCTTATGGCTGCGGTCACGGCATTGTCGATTTTGCCTGCAACGACGGCGTTTGCAGCGGGTGACATTGGTACGATTTCCTTTAGCCACACCTACGACAGCAGCGGCAATGCTATGAGGTACAATTCGAGTGCCACCTTTGACGGTCATACCGCAGGCGGCACGGGAAACTATAAGTACCGTATGTTTGTGGACGGAGAAAACGCCTTTTGTATTCAGCCGGGTGTACCGCTGAATACGGGTAACACATTGAAAAAGGCATCTTCGGACACTTGGAACGCCCTTTCTGCCAATCAGAAAAAGGCAGTCGGGCTTGCCCTGCTCTACGGGTATCAGGGCAACCGCAGTAACCTTACAGGAAGCGATGATGAGAAGTGGGTTGCGACACAGACCCTTGTATGGGAGTTTGTCACGGGCTGCCGTGAAGCCACAGGCTCATTTAGCAAGACAAGCGACAAGGTTTACAGCCTGCACTTTGGCTCTAACTATGCCAACAGCGGAGCAAAGGCGGCATACGACCAGATTGTTTCGCTGATGAGCGAGCATCATACCATTCCGAGCTTTATGTCGGGCAGTAAAAACGGCATCACAAAGGAGCTTGCCTATAAGGACGGCAAATATACGCTGACCTTTACGGACAGCAACGGCGTTCTTTCCGATTATGCCTTTTCAAGCTCTGACAGTAAGGTAAGTGTGTCGAAATCTGGCAACAAGCTGACTATCAGCTCTGCCAAAGCCTTTGACGGTACGGTACGCATTACCGCAACAAGAAACAATATGCCGATAGTCAGCAGCAGTGCAAAGCTGATTGCCTACGGTGACCCGAACTTGCAGGACTTGGTAACAGGCGTTGAAAATGCCGATACCGTAGCCGCCTATATCAATGTGGAAACCCCGACAGGCACGATTGCCCTGAAAAAGACTTCCGAGGACGGCATTGTAGAGGGCATCCAGTTTACCATTAAGGGCAAGGACTTCAACCAGACAGTTAAGACCGACAAGAACGGTAATATTACCGTAGCAGGTTTAGTGCCTGACATCTATACCATTACGGAACAGGCGATTGATAAATATGAGCCGCAGCAGACCCAGACCGTTACCCTTATCGGCGGCAAGACCACAACCGTCACTTTCAGTAATGTCTTAAAGCGTGGAAGCCTTGAAGTGGTTAAAACTTCCGAGGATAATCTGGTGGAGAGCGTGAAATTCCACCTTTACGGAACTTCCCTTAGCGGTTATTCCGTTGATGAATATGCCGTAACCAATGCAAAGGGCGTTGCAAAGTTTGAAAATGTCCTTATCAGCGGCAACACCCCTTACACCTTAGAGGAAGTAGATACCGCAATCCGCTATGTCGTTCCTGCTTCCCAGACCGCACCGATTGAATGGAACAAGGTCACAAACCGCAGTTTCCACAACATTCTCAAAAAATTCAATGTGACGGTCACAAAGACCGATGCAGAAACAGGCAAGCCGCAGGGCGACGCTTCCCTTGCAGGTGCGGTGTATGGCATTTACAAGGGCGAAGAACTCATTGACACTTATACCACCGATGCAAACGGTCAGTTTACGACCAAGTATTATATTTGTGACAATGACTGGACTATCCGAGAAATCAGCCCGTCCGAGGGCTATCTGCTCGACACCACCATTCATAAGGTCGGTGCAGAGCCAGAGCTTTATACCGTAGAACTGAACAGCACGGAAAACGCCGTGAATGAACAGGTCATTAAGGGTAACATCTCCATTATCAAGCACACCGACAACGGCGAAACACAGATTGAAACACCTGAAGAAGGGGCTGTTTTTGAGGTTTATCTGAAAGCCGCAGGCAGCTATGAAGCAGCAAAGGAAACCGAGCGTGATACGCTCACCTGCGATGAAAACGGCTTTGCCCAGAGTAAGGATATGCCATACGGCATTTATACCGTGAAGCAGACCTCTGGTTGGGAGGGTCGTGAGCTGATGAAGCCTTTTGATGTATTTATCAATCAGGACGGTCAGACCTACCGCTATCTTATCAACAACGCAAACTTTGAGAGTTATATCAAGATTGTCAAGAAAGATGCGGAAACAGGCAAGACAATCCCGTATGCAGGTGCAGGCTTCCAGATTTATGACCCAAGCGGCAGCCTTGTATCTATGACTTTCACTTACCCCGAAGTGACAACGATTGATACTTTCTACACCACCGCAGACGGCGACCTTATCACACCGCAGACTTTGGAATACGGCAAGGGTTATTCTCTGGTTGAGGTGCAAGCCCCTTATGGTTATGTGCTGAACTCCGAGCCTGTCTATTTTGATGTGGTGCAGGAAAATTCAGAAGAAGAAAGCGGCATTACCGTTATCGAAGTGGTACGCTCCAATATGGCACAGAAAGGCACAGTTACCGTAACTAAATCTGGCGAGGTGTTCAGCACCGTTGCAGGCGACAAAGGCTTGTATCAGCCTATCTTCTCTGTCGGCAATCTGGAGGGTGCGGTCTATGAGATTACCGCCTCCGAGGATATTTATACTCTGGACGGAACGCTCAGAGCTTCTAAGGGCGAGGTTGTGGATACTATTACCACAGGCAAAGACGGTACGGCAAAATCCAAGGAGCTGTATCTTGGAAAGTACGAGGTCAAAGAGGTTACTGCTCCGTTCGGTTTCGTACTGAATGAGGAAATCCACGCCGTTGAGCTTGTGTATGCAGGTCAGGAAATCGCCGTAACGGAAACTGCCACAGGTTTTGTGAACGAGCGTCAGCGTGTGGAAATCGACCTTGTGAAAGCCCTTGAAATTGACAAGGATTACGGCGTGGGCGAAAACGGCGAGTTTGCCGATGTAACCTTTGGCTTGTATGCAACCGAGGAACTGACTGCCGTAGACGGAAAGACTATCCCTGCTGACGGTCTGATTGAGGTCATCTTCCTTAATGAGAATGGTCACGGCAAAGCAATCAGCGACCTGCCGATTGGCAGCTACTATGTGCAGGAAATCAAGACCAATGCGGCTTATCTTACGAGCGATACCAAATATCCTGTAAACTTTAAGTATGCAGGTCAGGAAACCGCTACTGTCCACATCACGGCAAACGAGGGCAACGCCATTGAAAACAAGCTGATTTACGGCTCTGTAAGCGGTAAGAAGTCTGATGAGGACGGAAAAGCTCTTGGCGGTGCTGTTATCGGCATCTTTAAGGTGGGTACAACTGAGTTTACAAAGGAAAATGCGATTAAGACTACCACATCGGCTGATGACGGTAGTTTTTCTTTTGCAAAAGTACCGTATGGAACTTGGGCAATCCGTGAAATCGAAAGCCCGAAAGGTTTTGTACTCTCCGAGGAAGAAATCCCTGTTACTATCGGCAAGGTGGACGAGGTTGTGGAAATCGAGCTTGTCAACTTCTATATCACAGGCAAAATTGAGCTGACTAAGGTGGACGAGGATTACCCTGAAAACAAGCTGACAGGTGCGGTCTTTGAAGTCTATGCCGATAAGAACGGCGACGGAAAGCTCGACAAAGACGATGAGCTGCTCGGAACAATGGGCGAAGTGGAAAAAGGCGTTTACCAGATGGGCGACCTCAGATATGGAAAATACCTTGTCCGTGAAAAGACAGCCCCAGAGGGCTTTGTACTTGACGAGGGCGTGTATGGCGTATCCATTGAGGAAAACGGCAAGACCTATGCCGTAGAGAACAAAGCAGGCGTTGGCTTTATCAACACTGCACAGAAAGGCTCTCTGAAAATCGTTAAGACTTCCTCTAATGGAAAACTGGAGGGCTTCTCTTTCAGGGTAACAGGCACGGACTATGACCAGACCTTTAAGACCGACAAAAACGGCGAAATCTTCATTGAGGGCTTGCGTATTGGCGAGTACACCGTTTCCGAGGTCAGCGACAATGCTTCCGCAGGCTATATTCTCCCTGCCGACAAGCAGGCAACGGTAAAGGTCGGAGCAACCACGATTGTCCAGATGCACAACGAACTTCGTGACACACCGAAAACAGGCGATGACTTCAATCCTGCCTTGTGGGTAAGCCTTGCGGCAGTATCCCTTATCGGTGCAGGCGTTCTCGGCATTGTTGGCTTTAAGGGCAGAAAAAAGAAAAAGGAGGACTAAGGAATGGACGCAAAGACTATCATTGCCATCGTGCTTGTCGTCTTTATCGGCGGTGCGGCACTCTGGCTCAATATCCGTCACAGAAAGAATAAGTGACCCATAAAATGCAGGAACGGGGGCGGCTGAAATATGCCGCCCTCTTTCCATATATGGAGGTATCCAATGCGGAACTTAAAGACCGTTGAAAAGAAAGTCAGGGCTATTCTGGAAAAGAACGAAGATGCCCGAAATGACGATATGGTGCTGTACCTTGCCCTTTGTAATGTGTGCCTGAAAGATGCGGGGGCAATCCCCCTTGCGGAAATAATGACACAGTATAAATATCTCGGTCTGCCGAGCTTTGAAAGTGTCAGCAGGACACGCCGCAAATTGCAGGCGAAGCACCCAGAACTGTCAGGCAACGCCCGTATGCAGCGGCTTCGGGCAACAGGCGAAAAGGCATATCGGAAGTATGCCAAAGAATGAGAGGTGTCTATGGACGAAGAAAAACGCTCCAATGGGGGCTATGAAATCATAGAGAGCTGTACTATCGGGAGTAACGAGCTTGTCATCGGTCATAACCCTAATGCCCCTAACCCTTATGTGTGTTGGTACTGTAAGGGCGGCGATAACTATTTCTGGGGCTACTACTGCAATGATATTTCTGCCGCACGGGAGAAGCTGAATGAACGGTATCAAACGGAGTGCCGTATGCCGTACAATCAAGCTGCCCCGAAGCAGAAAAATGGTGATGACCGTGAGCGATAAGCAAAAGAAATATGACTGTACGACCTGTCCTTATCCCCGATATAAGGACGGGTCAGTTATTTTCTGCGATGTCTGTATCCGCAAGATTTTAGACGAGCAGAAAGCGAAAAAAGAACGAAAGGAGCAGCCGAATGAGTGAAGAAAAAAGAATGCTCGGTAATTATGAAGTGACCCAAAGCATCTATGTTGGGGATAAAGAGGTTGTGCTTGCCGTGGATAAAAAGGAACAGTATCCCTTTTTAGTCTGCTACTGCGACTACCACAATCCGCTGTCAGCAGCGTGGGCAACTGAGGGCGTTGCTTCCGATGATTATCTGGAAGCAATGGAGATTTTCACGGAACGGGTACAATCTCAGATTGACCGCACCAGAGCCGAGCTGTCAAAGTTTCCTTTTGATAAAGCCGTGTTCACAAAGGAGCATTGTATTCCTGACGACCATAAAAGCAATATCGTTGGCAAGGTCGTCGTTCTCAATGCCGAGCCGAAACGGTATGAATATCAGCACCCTGCCTATCAGCTTATCTTGGCAGAGGGCGGCAACGGTGCAACAGGCGGCAGAGGTCAGGCGGTGTTTGGTACTTGCCTTGCCACGGGCGAAAGAGCCAGATGGGAAAGGTACGATGTGCTTGGGGAAATCAAGCCCGAATGTATGCCCGATTGGGCAAAAGAAGCCCTTGCCAAAGTCAAGGGGCAGGAAAAAGCCCCGAAGCACAAGGATTTAGAACGATAGGAGGACTGACAAATGGCAGTAAACCAGAAAGCGGTCAAGGTCTTAAACAAGATTTTGGAAGCAGGTTTTACCGATGAAAAAGCCATTGCCGCTATGACAATGGACGATATTCTCTCAATGCAGGGTATTACGGTTGCGGATATTTCCCTTATCAATGACCTGCAAAAAAGTATCAAGGCAAACAAGGTCATTTCCTTTTTGGCGGCGATGCCAATGAATGACCCAAAATAAATCTATAAGGAGGTGAAAACCTAATGGCTGCGAAGTATCAGCTAATCACAGAGCTGTATCGGCGTACAGGTGTTGCCGTTGCGAAAAATCCGCAGGCGTGGCAGGGATTTTTAGCTGCCGCCTGCCGCAACTATAAATGCCGCTTTGACGAACAGCTCCTAATCTATGCCCAACGCCCTGATGCCGTTGCCGTGGCACAGCTTGAAACTTGGAACAAACAGTTTCGGCGGTGGGTCAATAAGGACAGCAAAGGCATAGCGGTCTTTAACCCGAAAGGTCGCAGGAACACGCTGAAATATTACTTTGATGTGTCAGATACGAACGAAGGGTATTATGGCAGCCGCCCCGTTCCGATATGGCAGATGAATGAGCAATACGAGCAGGCTGTTATGGAAAGGCTCTCGGATAGGTTTGGAGAGGTGGAAGGCTCTGATCTTGCTTCTGTCTTAATGGAAACGGCAAAGAACGCTGTTGAGGACAATCTTCCAGATTATTTTTCACAGTTAAAGGACTGCACAAAGGACAGCTTTTTAGAAGAACTGGACGATTTCAATGTAGAGGTCATATATAAGCGGCTGGCAGCAAACAGCGTTGCTTTTATGCTGATCAGCCGCTGCGGTCTGGACACGGGCGAGTTTTTTGACCGTGAGGATTTTCAGGATATTATCAATTTTAATACCCCTGCCACCATTAACGCCCTCGGTATTGCAACGAGCGATATTGCGGAAATGGCACTCAGGGAAATCTCCCTGACTATCCGAGATGTGCAAATGGCAGAGAAAACCCAAAATCGCACCTTTGTACCGAAACCGCAGGCTCGGTATGATATAGGCAGAGAACAACCCGAAAGGAGCAAATACAATGAACGAAATCACTTACACCAAACAGGGCGATTATCTTATTCCCGACCTGACATTAGCGACAGAGCCAGAGCTTCCGCTTGGCAGATACGCTTTGATGCACAGGGATTATCTGGAGCAGCACAAGAGAGTGACATACCTCAACCTGCTGACAACGGGCAGGCTGAACGAACATCTGCACCAGACAGAACAGACAGCACTACAACGGTTGGAGCTTCTGACGAAGCAGCTACAAGCCGAACAGGGCGTGACCGAGGAACTGAAAGCGAAAGCCCCGATGCAGTGGGTCGGACTGATGAACAATATTCGCAGTCAGGCGGAGGAAGTGATACTGACAGAGCTGATTTACAATTAGACAGGTCATACACCGCCGAGGAAAGCATCGCCAATGAAACAGAGGTCAGGGCTAATCTCCCTACCGTAGAGGAACAGATTGAAATGATAGCTGAAGCAGAGGACGAAAAATCCTCTGCTTTTACTATTTCTCAGGAGGATATTGACTCTGTTCTTTTATTAGGAAGCGGTTTTCAAAACGGCAAGTACCGCATTTACCGTCAATTCCAGAAACAAGAGGACAGCAAAAATAATATCACTTTTCTCAAAAATGAGTATGGTATCGGCGGCGGTACGCACTACTTCCCAGACGGAACGCAAGGCGGTCAGTCCCACGATGGCAAAGGTATCCACATTGAAAAGCATGGCTCATACACCAATCCAGACCTTATCCTCTCTTGGAGTAAGATGGAAAAGCGGCTGCGTGAGCTGATAAAGAATAACCGCTATCTGAATGAAAAAGAGAAAGACCACTATCCCGAATATCTAAAGAGCGTGGAAGCTCCGCAGTATGAAATCGACACGCAGGAGAAAGTGAACAGGCAGAGATTTATTGATGCCCACCGTGACCTGCCCCCTGCTGATAAACGGGATACGCTCTCTTTGCGGCTGTCCGATTTTATCCGTGACTTGGACGGTTACGAAAAAAGTCTGCTTGAAAATGTAAACAGAAACGACCTTGCCGATGTGACCGCTGAGCAGATGGAACAGCATTTATCTGACCCTGCCACCGTTCAGCAGCTCATTGACTTTCTTGCTCTGGTACAGGGTAAGACTTCTGATATTTACAGCCGCAGCAATGCGTGGCGTTTTTCGCAGGAGCTTCTGGAGCTATATCCGCTTCGCTATCTCTACCATGAGGACGATGTGGTATATATCGGTGCCGATAAATACGAGGTTGTGGCATTCGATGAAAATGCCGTTTCTCTGCGTAATCCAGAGTTTCCACTGTTCGGCAAGGAACTTAGTCGGGCAGACTTTGAGGAAAAGCTAAAGGAAAACCCTGCCAACGACCACTTAAAGGTCGTTGTGACCGAGAAACAGAAAACGGAAATACCGCCTGAACAAAAGCCAGACGGCATCCAGTTTTCTATCGGATTTTCGGAACACCCTGCCTTTTATGACAGGCAGTTTAATGACCGCTACACCGATTTGAGCTTTGCCCTTGGTAATTATCTGCTCGGCGTTCTGGACGAAAAGCAGCACCGTGAGCGTGAGGGCGATGATAATGTCGGTTGGTATCACAAGACGGATTTTGATATAACCGTTACTATTGGCGGCGAGGACTTCTACTATGATGGACGGTTTGATATTGGCGACGGCGAGGGCGATTTAATTGCCCATATCAAGAACTTTTATGAATATTCCCTTTCCCCAGACTGCCCGTTTATCCCAGAGTGGAAAAAGCAGGGCGAGGACTATTACCGTGAGAAGATGGAAAGTTTGCGTTGGGGGCGTGATGTGTTTATTCCGTATCTGGAGCAGCACAAAGACCTGACCCCAGAGGACAGAAAGCTCTTTGACGAGATAATGTCCTTTGAAAAGGAATGGTTTGTCCCTGCCGAGGAAACACGCTCAGTTACAGACAGGGAAATTGATATTCTGCGAGATGTGCTTTCGCAGATGAAAATGGACGATATTGGTCTGTCCGATGAAAACGGTGTTATTGTTGCGAGAGACGAAGAAAAACGGTGGCAAGGCACGGAGTTTTACCATTTTCTGATTGATGAAGCGATGAACTTTGATGAAAACGGCGAGTTGGTCGGAATGGTTATGGATGCGGATACTCTGTCAGACTTTAAGGAGCTTGCGAAAGAAAAAGGCATACCTGTTGCTTCTAACCGTGCAGTACCCCATTACACCGTAGAGCAGACTTCCGATGCCTTTGCAGACCCGTTTATCATACGGGATAACAGCATACCAGAGGGACAAGACGGACAGTATTATGATGTAGGCGGTATTTATCAGACCTTTGAAACTGAGGAAGAAGCACAGGAATATGCAGACACCTTAAATAGTGCCGAAAATAATGTCAATCTGTTCGCCCAGAAAGATGCAGAGCGAAGCAGACAAGAACAGGATACTTCTGACCTTATCGGCAAGGAAATCGTCATAGACAACCGCCGCTATCTCATTGAAAGCGTTGGGAAAGTCAGCGATGATGTGTCAATGCGTGACATCACTTTTAAGGACAGCGTAGGTTTCCCTATTAACCGAGTGGAGAAAATCGGCTATATCCGAAGTCTTTTGGAGCAGGAACAGCCAGAGCTACCGCCCGAAGAAAAAGCTGAGAAGTCTGCCGTTCCCTCTGCTTTACGACACAACTACCGCATTACCGAGGATACTTTAGGCGTTGGCGGTGCAAAAGAAAAGTTCCATAACAATATGGCGGCAATCAACCTTTTGCACGAACTGGAGCTTGAAAACCGTCTTGCCACGCCCGAAGAACAAGAAACCCTTTCAAAATATGTTGGTTGGGGCGGTCTGTCAATGGCGTTTGACGAGAATAACGCAGCGTGGGCAAACGAGTTTCAGGAGCTTTACGCAAGCCTGTCGCCAGAGGAATACCGTGCGGCGATGGAGTCCACTTTGACGGCGTTCTATACGCCGCCCGTTGTGATTAAGGGAATGTATGAAGCCCTTGACCGTCTGGGATTTTCAGAGGGCAGCATTTTAGAGCCGTCCTGCGGCACGGGCAATTTCTTTGGTCTGCTTCCCGACAGTATGGCAGGCAGCAAGCTCCACGGCGTGGAAATCGACGAACTCACAGGCAGAATTGCAGGGCAGCTTTATCAAAAAGCGAACATTGCCGTACAGGGCTTTGAGGAAACGAAGCTGCCAGACGACCACTTTGATGTGGTTATCGGCAATGTACCTTTCGGAGATTTTAAGGTCAATGACAGCCGCTACAATGCCCAGAAATTCCTTATCCACGACTATTTCTTTGCAAAGGCTCTCGATAAGGTGCGAACAGGCGGCGTGGTGGCATTCATTACTTCTAAAGGTACAATGGATAAGGCAAGCCCAGAGGTGCGGAAGTATATCGCCCAGAGAGCTGAGCTACTCGGAGCAATCAGGCTTCCCGATAACACTTTCCGAGCAAACGCAGGCACGGAGGTCACAAGCGATATTCTCTTTTTACAGAAGCGTGACCGCATTACGGATATAGAGCCTGACTGGGTACACCTCGATACCGATGAGAACGGCATCACAATGAACAGCTATTTTGTGCAGCACCCAGAGATGATTTTGGGTGAAATGAAAATGGAAAGCACCCGCTTTGGAATGGATAGTGCCTGCAAAGCCTATCAGGATATTCCTTTGTCAGAGCTTTTGCACAACGCTGTCCAGAACATTCAGGGAGAAATACCAGAGTATATGGGTGAGATTGACGAAATCTCCGATGAGCAGGACGAGGTTATCCCTGCTGACCCCAATGTGCGGAATTTCTCTTTTGCATTGGTGGACGGCAAAGTTTATTTCCGTGAGAATGACATTATGACCCCTGCGGCGGCATCTATGACTGCCGAAAACCGTATCAAAGGGTTAATCGAAATCCGTGACTGTGTGAGAAAGCTCATTGAGTATCAGACCGAGGACTACCCAGAGGAAATGATACAGACCGAGCAGGAAAACCTAAACCGCTTGTATGATGCTTTTTCCAAAAAGTACGGGCTTATCAACAGACGAGGAAATTATCTTGCCTTTGCTTCAGACGAGAGCTACTTCCTTTTATGCTCTCTGGAGGTGCTTGACGATGAGGGAAACTTCAAGCGGAAAGCGGATATGTTTACGAAACGGACGATAAAGCCCCACCGTGAAATCACTTCCGTGGAAATGGCGAGCGAAGCCCTTGCCCTGTCTATCGGGGAGAAAGCCCGCGTTGATTTACCCTTTATGGAACAGCTCACGGGTAAGACACAGGAAGAATTGATTGCCGATTTACAGGGCGTTATCTTCCGTATCCCCGCCGCCGAGCCTGCAAGGTATGTGACTGCCGATGAGTATTTATCAGGGAATGTACGGGCGAAACTCTTAACTGCCGAAGCCGCAGCAAAGAATGACCCAGAGCTTGCGGTCAATGTGGAAGCCTTAAAGCAAGTCATACCGAAAGACCTGTCTGCGGCTGAAATCTCTGTCCGTCTGGGTACGACTTGGATACCGCAGGAGGATATTCAGCGGTTTGTGGTGGAGTTACTAACCCCGTCAAGCTATGCAATGGGCAGGCTAAAGGTACGCTACACCCCAATGAATGGCGACTGGTTTATTGAGAACAAAAGCTCCGATATTGGAAATGTAAAGGCGGACAGCACCTACGGTACAAAGAGGGCTTCCGCCTATCGTATTATTGAGGACACCCTAAACCTGCGTGACACCCGTATCTTTGACTATGTGTATGACGAACACGGCAACAAAAAAGCGGTGTTCAACGCAAAGGAAACCACGGCGGCACAGGCAAAGCAGGAAGTTATCAAGCAGGCGTTTCAGGACTGGATATGGAAAGACCCAGAACGGCGAAACCGCCTTGTGCGGTACTACAACGATACCTTTAATTCAGTACGCCCCCGTGAGTATGACGGCAGCCATATCACTTTTGGCGGTATCAGCCCAGAGATTACCCTAAGATCCCATCAGGTCAACGCCATCGCCCATATTCTTTACGGCGGGAATACGCTCCTTGCCCACAAGGTAGGGGCAGGAAAAACCTTTGAAATGGTAGCCGCCGCACAGGAAAGCAAGCGGCTCGGACTATGTAATAAAGCAATGTTCGTTGTGCCAAATCATCTGGTCGGTCAGTGGGCTTCCGAGTACCTGCGGCTCTATCCGAGTGCCAATATCCTTGTGACAAGGAAGCAGGATTTTGAAACGGGCAACCGCAAGAAGTTCTGCTCCCGTATCGCTACGGGCGATTATGATGCGGTCATTATTGGGCATAGCCAGTTTGAAAAAATCCCGATGAGCATTGAACGACAGAGGGAACAGCTTCAAAGGCAGCTCGATGATATTGAGCGTGGTATTGACGACGTGCAGGCAAGCAGGGGCGAACAGTTCACGGTCAAGCAGCTTATGAAAACCCGAAAAGGGATTAAAGCGAAGCTCGACAAGCTCAACGATACCAAGCGTAAGGATACGGTCATTGACTTTGAACAGCTCGGCATTGACAGACTTTTTATTGACGAGAGCCATTTTTACAAGAATTTGTACCTCTATACCAAGATGCGGAATGTGGGCGGCATCGCCCAGACCGAAGCCCAGAAAAGTTCTGACCTCTTTATGAAGTGCCGCTATCTGGACGAAATCACAGGAAACCGTGGCACAATATTCGCAACAGGTACGCCTATTTCAAATTCAATGGTGGAGCTGTACTCTGTTCAGCGGTACTTGCAGTATGACACGCTGATGCAGAACGGCTTGCAGCACTTTGACAGTTGGGCTTCCACCTTTGGTGAAACGGTTACGGCTCTGGAACTTGCCCCAGAAGGTACGAATTATAGAGCTAAGACGAGATTTGCAAAGTTCTTTAATCTCCCAGAGCTGCTGATGATGTTCCGTGAGGTGGCGGATATTCAGACCGCTGATATGTTAAAGCTCCCCGTACCAAAGGTCAATTATCACAATATCAAGACCAAGCCGAGTGAAATCCAGACCGATATGGTGGCAGGGCTTGCAAAGAGAGCTGAAAAAGTGCGGGCAAGGCTTGTCGAGCCGGACATCGACAATATGCTCAAAATCACGAATGACGGGCGTAAACTTGCCCTCGACCAGAGAATGATTGACCCGATGCTGCCCGATGACCCAAACAGCAAGGTCAACGCCTGTATCGACAATATGTACCGTATCTGGGAGGAACACGCCGACACAAAGGCTACTCAGCTTATTTTCTGCGACCTGTCCACCCCGAAGAATGACGGCACATTCAATGTCTATGATGATATTCGGGAGAAGCTGATTGCCCGTGGCGTTCCTGCCGAGCAGGTGCGGTTTATCCACGAAGCCACCACCGATGCACAGAAAAAAGAGCTGTTCGGCAAAGTTAGAAGCGGAGAAGTGCGTGTATTGTTAGGCTCTACACCGAAAATGGGAGCAGGCACGAATGTCCAAGACAGACTTATCGCCATTCACAATCTCGACTGTCCGTGGCGACCCTCTGATGTAGGACGGATTTTGCGGACATTCAAAATAAAAAAGAATGTGGAGGTAACAGACAATGGCAAAATCATTATTTGAGGAACTGGGCGGCAAATACGAAAGGCAAGGGGATTATTTGATACCGTGCTTAACTGTACCCGCCGAAGAAGAACAGGCAATAGGCATCTGGGGGCAACGGCATTTAGATTATCTAAAACAGTACCGTAAAGTTACATACACCAATCTTCTTACAAGCGGCAGGCTAAACGCCTACCTTGCCGACATCAACAGACAGGCACAGGAACGCTTTGAAAGGCTCATAGAGGGTATGAAACAGGCACAGGGCATAACGGAACAGCTAAAGGCAGAAAACGCCTTAGAATGGACAGGATGCCTCAATAACATAAGGGCTTGTGCGAGGGAGATTGTGGAAAAGGAAATTATTTTTGCATAAACAGATGATTAGTGGCAGGGGGAAATCCTGCCGCTTTTTCTGCTTTAGTTTGTCAGCTTGACAAATAAAGGGTTAAGGAATATAATTAGATTCAGTATTATACAAGGAGTTAATAAATATGCGGCAAGGTATTCTTAAATAAACTGTCAATTTGATAGTGGGAACAAAAAGTAGCAGTCCCGTTTCACTTTTAATATGGGGCTTAGTTTTTTGTACCCAGTTTAAGAATACTTTTATCATGTAATTTTATATGCCCGAAAACATATAAGTGTTTTGGGGCTATTGGAGTTATTTACCCAGTGATAGGAGTATTTATCACTGGGTATTTTTATGCCCTTTTTTGGGTGTTGATAGGAGGAAAATCACATGAAAATAATTAACTTAGGCATTCTGGCTCACGTTGACGCAGGAAAGACAACATTAACGGAAAGTTTATTGTATACCAGTGGTGCAATTGCAGAACTAGGGAGCGTAGATGAAGGCACAACAAGGACAGATACAATGAATTTGGAGCGTCAAAGGGGAATCACTATCCAGACAGCAGTGACATCTTTTCAGTGGGAGGATGTAAAAGTCAACATTATAGATACGCCAGGCCATATGGATTTTTTGGCGGAAGTATACCGTTCTTTATCCGTATTAGACGGAGCAGTATTATTAGTTTCTGCAAAGGATGGCATACAGGCACAGACCCGTATACTGTTTCATGCACTACAGACAATGAAGATTCCGACAATTTTTTTCATCAATAAAATTGACCAAGAGGGGATTGATTTGCCAATGGTATATCGGGAAATGAAAGCAAAGCTTTCTTCGGAAATTATAGTGAAGCAAAAGGTTGGGCAGCATCCCCATATAAATGTAACGGACAATGACGATATGGAACAGTGGGATGCGGTAATTATGGGAAACGATGAACTATTAGAGAAATATATGTCAGGGAAACCGTTTAAAATGTCAGAACTGGAACAGGAAGAAAACAGGAGATTCCAAAACGGAACGTTATTTCCCGTTTATCACGGAAGCGCTAAAAACAATCTGGGGATTCGGCAGCTTATAGAAGTGATTGCCAGTAAATTTTATTCATCAACGCCTGAAGGTCAATCTGAACTATGCGGGCAGGTTTTTAAGATTGAATATTCAGAGAAAAGGCGGCGTTTTGTTTATGTGCGTATATATAGCGGAACATTGCATTTGAGGGATGTTATTAGAATATCTGAAAAAGAGAAAATAAAAATCACAGAGATGTGTGTTCCGACAAACGGTGAATTATATTCATCCGATACAGCCTGCTCTGGTGATATTGTAATTTTACCAAATGATGTTTTGCAGCTAAACAGTATTTTGGGGAACGAAATGCTGTTGCCGCAGAGAAAATTTATTGAAAATCCTCTCCCTATGCTCCAAACAACGATTGCAGTAAAGAAATCTGAACAGCGGGAAATATTGCTTGGGGCACTTACAGAAATTTCAGATGGCGACCCTCTTTTAAAATATTATGTGGATACTACAACGCATGAGATTATACTTTCTTTTTTGGGGAATGTGCAGATGGAAGTCATTTGTGCCATCCTTGAGGAAAAATATCATGTGGAGGCAGAAATAAAAGAGCCTACTGTTATATATATGGAAAGACCGCTTAGAAAAGCAGAATATACCATCCACATAGAAGTCCCGCCAAATCCTTTCTGGGCTTCTGTCGGGTTGTCCATAGAGCCGCTCCCTATTGGAAGCGGAGTGCAGTATGAAAGCAGAGTTTCACTTGGATATTTAAATCAATCGTTCCAAAATGCGGTTATGGAGGGGGTTCTTTATGGCTGCGAGCAGGGGCTGTATGGATGGAAAGTGACAGACTGTAAAATCTGTTTTGAATATGGATTGTATTATAGTCCTGTAAGTACCCCCGCAGACTTTCGGCTGCTTTCCCCTATCGTATTGGAGCAGGCTTTAAAAAAAGCAGGGACAGAACTATTAGAGCCATATCTCCACTTTGAAATTTATGCACCGCAGGAATATCTCTCACGGGCGTATCATGATGCTCCAAGGTATTGTGCAGATATTGTAAGTACTCAGATAAAGAATGACGAGGTCATTCTGAAAGGAGAAATCCCTGCTAGATGTATTCAAGAATACAGGAACGATTTAACTTATTTCACAAATGGGCAGGGAGTCTGCTTGACAGAGTTAAAAGGATACCAGCCAGCTATTGGTAAATTTATTTGCCAACCCCGCCGCCCGAATAGCCGTATAGATAAGGTTCGGCATATGTTCCACAAGTTAGCTTAACAGCTTGCAAAAGTCATATAAAATGAGATTTGAAAGGAGAATGTAACTTCATGTTTGCTAAAAATTCAAAGGCATATTCTGTCTACCTG
>ERZ831634.756-NODE-756-length-38716-cov-5.085202_pt1 | contig 38716 bp, 30 predicted proteins | sample MGYA00519953_ERZ831634 | MGnify/ENA primary metagenome ERZ831634 (study PRJEB31850, sample SAMEA3708718) | human gut metagenome | biome: human gut; feature: human-associated habitat; material: faeces | place: China | collected 2014 ... | reverse complement strand
TGCACGTACGGTTTGATAAGGGGCTAGCCTAGTGATAGGTTAGCCTACTTTCTTACTTTACTATATAGAATTGTGCACTATAGGCAGGTAATGTCATTTCTATTTCATTCTTTACATGAATTTCTCTATCAAGATTGTGTGATTTACCACTATATAATTCATTATCTGAATTTAATAGAAGAGTCAATATTTCAGGCTGATCTACTTTATAAGTATATGTCTTATCTACATTATGGAAGTTAAAGAAAGCTACTATTGTTTCTTTATCACTCATACGTTTAAAGACATAAATACAATCCTGTTCCTGATGACAATCCACCCATTTAAATCCTCTTTCATTAAAGTCATACTGTGATAAAGAAGGATGTGTTAAATAGATCTTATTTAATTCTCTCATGAAATGAAGGAAAGAATCATGCATAGGATACTTCAATAAGAACCAGTCAGGTTCCTTTGTTTCATCCCATTCTCTAAACATCGCAATCTCATTACCCATAAAGTTTAACTTCTTGCCAGGATGAGCAAACATATACATATAAAGTGCCTTCACCTGCGCAAACTTCTCTTCATACTCCCCATACATCTTATCAATAATAGTCTTCTTACCATGTACTACTTCATCATGTGAGAATGGAAGAATAAAATGCTCATTATAGAAATACATCATAGAGAATGTAAGCTTATGGTAGAAAGAAGGTCTTTCTTTTGGTGTCTTCATAAAGTAATCTAATGTATCATTCATCCATCCAAGGTCCCATTTATAATCAAAACCTAAACCACCTTGTTCAACAGGACGTGTTACACCTTGATAAGAAGATGAATCTTCTGCGAAAAGAAGAGTATGAGGAACTCTCTGCTTAAGTCCTCTATTAAAGTTCTGAACAAAGCGAATCGCTTCTCTATTCTCTCCACGACCACTATTCCCCTGCCAGTAAATAAGATTACCAACTGCATCTAGTCTTAAGCCATCAATATGATATTCCTTTAACCAGTAATAAGCAGAAGAATTCAAGAATGAACATACATCACCACGAGAATGCTGGAAATTACATGTACCCCATTCACTCTTACCTACTGCATCATTAGGATAATTATAAAGAGGTGTACCATCATAGTTATTCAAACCAAATCCATCAATCGCAAAATGAACAGGTACAAAATCAAGAATAACCGCAATATTATTTTCATGACATTTTTCTATAAAATATCTTAAATCATCAGGAGTACCATAACGAGATGTAGGGGCAAAATAACCAGTAGGCTGATAACCCCAGCTTAAATCATTAGGATATTCATTTAAAGGCATGATTTCTAAGAAGTTATAATGATTCTCTTTTAAATAAGGAATAATTAAATCAGCCATTTCACGATATGTATACCAGTCATCTGCTTTTTCACCTGGTTTCTTCCAAGAACCAAAATGCATTTCATACACATTAATAGGCATATCTTCACTAAATCTTTGATTCATCCAAGCATCATCATGGAATGTATACTGATTCATATCAAAAATAATAGATGCATTATTAGGACGTACTTCACTTGTATACATATAAGGATCACAATGATCTACAAAAGACCCATTATTATAAATACGATACTTATACATCTGCCCTGGTTTAGCAGTTGATACAGTCGCTTCAAAGAACTGACCATTTCCACAACGATTCATAGGTGTTTCCTGCCAGTCATTAAATTCTCCAATAACTGCCACATGAGATGCTGCTGGCGCATATGTTCTAAAAGTCACACCATTCATATGAACAAAAGTACCAAGATACTTATATGTCTCAAACTCCTGCCCATTATAAAAATTATTAAAATCCATATGTTATCCTCCAATTTCTCTAATCTAATCATAAGATAAATAGAAGAAAATTTCATCTAACATTTTAAACGATTTGTTTGGAATAAGCATACAAAAAAACTCTCCACTAAAGGGAGAGTTTGTAATGATTATAAATGATAATCCATAGGATATGTTAAGTATTCTAATGTATCTAACTGATCAACAGTGACAACGCCAGCTGGTGCTCTAAGTAAGCTAGGGATTCTGTTTACTATAGTAGCACATGTATGTTCTACTGTAGCTGGTTTAACTACATGGAATTCAGTATCTGGTTCGCCAGTAATCTTCCAATCGCACATATCACCATCATCAGGACCATAGACCTTACCAATGCACTGTGTTTCAATAATAGGACCCTGGAATGTTTCTGTAGTAACGACTGCAGCCATACCAATACAATTTCCTTTTGGAATTGTTTCACCCATTGTTTCAGAATACAAATCAGTATCGTGGAAATAAGGTACACACTTTTGTGTCTGGGACTTAATAGTCCATCCCATACGAGATGCGAGAGCTTCATTAGAGTTCCATACATAAGATGGTTCAATTTCTTCAGGATGGGCAATTGTTGCTTCAAATTCTTCAGGTGTTAAACCTACACCATGTGCTTTCGCAAGGGCTAATCCATATTCTTCTACATTGTAGCTGACTGCCCCTTCAATCTTATTAATTGTATGACAAGAACCAGCAACTAAACCTACCATATTAACCCAGAAAGTATCTTCCATACCACTGCCCACAAATGTACAACCTGTTTCTTTCGCAAGAACATCTAACTTATTCATTCTTACTGGATCAGTTGTCCATGCATCTGTAGCTTCTTCACATGTTGTGATGACATTAATACCTCTACTTAAGCACTTTTCAAAATGATCATAACAATCACTTACAAGTGAGAATAATGTCACTACAGCCACATCTGGATCACAATTATCCAATACTTCATCTGCATCACTACTGATCTTTACACCAGTCTTAATACCTAGTTCTGCATAATCACCTACATCCATGCCTACAATTGCGGGATTATTATCGATGGCCCCAACAATCTGAGCACCTTTCTCATACAAATAACGTAAGATGTATTTACTCATCTTACCACATCCATATTGTACAACTTTAATTTTTTCCATAAGAATTACCTCCTAACTACAGTGTAAACCCTCATCAATGATGAGGGTCAACCTTTTTGTAGGCAATTGGTACTTGTAATCTTAAATACATAGAACGTTCATTATCTTTAAAGAATGTGAGTTCTATTAATACTTCACATATATAATCACCAATCACGTCATAATTATTATCTAGACAATATTGAAGTAATCTTCCTGCATACTCTTTTTCATTATTGAAATCATCCATATATATACAGGCATACATGCCGCTCTCTAATGTCTTTATGGATTCTTTTTTAGGAAAATGTTCATCCACAAAGATAAATATATCATGCGTGATGAACTCCTGTTTAAGGAATCTCTTTCTCTTAAGAAATGTTCCCACATTACAGTAATACACCTGTGGAAGATGTTCTTCTAATAATTGATCTTTGAATTCTTTAAGTATCACTTCATACCCATTCTGATCATAATCATAGAAGTTCTTATTGACTCGTTTGGCATAGATATGGCGTTCATCAATATATTCAGTAGTAAGAGTGCCAGGAGTAGGGGATTTACGATATCTTTCAAGAGAATAGATTGTACGTTTGATTGCATCTCTTTGACGTAGAATATTATCCATCTCTTTTTCTATAGAACGCTGTTTCTTGATGAGTATCGCTTCTATGAGAGTAGGATCTTCCTTATCCAATAGTTCTTTTATTTCCTTCAAGTTCATTCCTAACTCTTTCATATACCCAATCAGATCAAGTCTCGCATTCTGCTTCATATCATAATAGCGATAACCTGTATCTTGATCAACATAAATAGGTGTCAATAAGCCCCATTTATCATAAAGACGTAAAGTATTAATACTCACATGATTAATTTTTGCCATCTTACCAATAGAAATTAAACCTTCATGCATATAATCACCTCTCTATAATTCTACTATTTTTACAAGACTAACTTGTAAGAAAAAGGTTGGAGTGGGGTAACTACACTTGATACATTTCAACCCTTTAGAGCACTTATTTTAAACCAAATAATGTTTCAATACATGATTCATCCATGACTCTATCTGTCACAGGCATATCTGCATGTTTTAATAAAGAGTCTACATGGTCTTTAATTGTCACATCTACAAGTTTATTGACATCAATACCTCTTAGTTCAAAAAACAAGAATGGATTCTCATCTAATTTAGCACCTATACCATAAAGTACTGCAGCAACATGCTTACACATAATAGCCCAGTCAGGACAGCTGCAATTAAAACTTATTTCTCTTTGAGAAGGAAACAAGCCATGCTTTGATAAGAATATATCTTTTAAGTCTTCAGGAAATTCTCCATTGAGAAGCTGCTGGAGATTTTGAATCTGTGAACTGCATTTATCTATAATCTCTTCACATACATCTTCTTTAAGCGGGCTGATATTAATTTCTACCTTATAAGGTGTTCTTCGTGTACCTTGAACACGTGCTTTTACTTTACCTTTCACAATCTGTAAATCAATAACAGCACCTGTTTTTACATATCTTTTTCCACGTGCGAGGCGACTGGAATAATCTGCATATTGTTCGATATTCTGACACCAGGCAATACCCCACCAGCTCTTTGCGATTTGTCTACCTTCAATCACTATTGGGTGCATTTCTTTTCCTTTACTTTTCGCATTATTCACACTTTGTTGGGCTTTTCTCTGTAGTTCTCCCACACTGATCTGTGAATATTGCATACTTGTTTTTCAATATCTTCCCATATGTTACACATCCAATCTGAATAAATCCAATAGTTCTTTTGTATCCATTTCAGTAATCCATTTTTCTTGTCCAGTCGCAAGAATAGATTCTGCTAGTTCCTGTTTTGATTCAATAATCTGGTCAATCTTTTCTTCAATTGTCCCATTTGAAACAAGCTTATGCACAAAGACTTCTTTTGTCTGTCCAATACGATATGCTCTATCACTGGCTTGATTTTCTACAGCTGGATTCCACCAGCGGTCAAAATGAATCACATGATTTGCGGCAGTTAAATTAAGTCCTGTACCTGCAGCTTTAAGTGATAATACAATATAAGGCACATACTCATCTTCATTATTGAATTTTTCTACAATCTCTGTACGTTTCTTTGCAGGAATACCACCATGAATAATATATCCCTTCTTATGAAATATAGATTCTAAGTAATCTGATAATGGTTCACACATTTCCTTATATTGCGTAAATACCAATACTCTTTCTCTCTTCTCATAGATTGTTTCACATAATTTCTTCAACATCGCATACTTACCACTATCTTTTGGATTGAAGTTTGTATCATGAATAAACTGATCAGGGTGATTACAAATCTGTTTAAGTTTTGTAAGTAAACCTAATACAATACCTCTACGTTCTATTCCTTCTGATTCTAGTATTAAATCTTCTGCCTTTTCTACTTCCTTACGATATAAGACAATCTGTCTCTTAGAGAGATCTACATGTTCTGTAATTTCCATCTTATCAGGTAAATCAGAAATAATCGATTTATCTGTTTTTAAACGTCTCAAAATAAAAGGTGAAACCATCATTTTCAGTTTAGTCATATATTCAGGATAGGCTTGTACTTTCTTTGTATAGTTCTTAAAATCCGCAGCACTTCCTAATAATCCTTTATTTAAGAAATCAAATAAAGACCATAAATTAGATAAATCATTTTCAATCGGAGTTCCTGTCATCGCAATACGCATCTGACTAGGAATCTTCTTAATAGCTCTTGTCTGTTTTGTACCCGGATTCTTTATAGCCTGTGCTTCATCTAAAATCAAACAATCCCATACACGTTCCTGGAGACATTCCATACGCAAAGCCATTCCATATGTAGTAATAGTCGCAAAACAATCTTCATCTAAAATATTAGTCTTACTATGAAGTATATGATATGTCATACGAGGTGCAAACTTATCTATTTCCTTTGACCAGTTACCAAGTAAAGATGCAGGGACAATCAATAATACACGACTCTCTTTATGACTCTCATACATCTTCTCTAAGAAAGAAATAACCTGTATTGTCTTACCTAATCCCATATCATCTGCAAGACAGGCACCAAAACCTAAATCATTCATTTGATTCAGCCAGTTATAACCATTCTTCTGATAAGGACGAAGTGTTGCCTTTAAATATTTAGGCTTTGCCTTATTTCTAATCTTTGATGGGTTCTTTAACTGCCCTAGAGTCTCTCTTAACCACTTACCATTAGATATCTGTACACCTAAATCAACATCTACATTATCTTCATCAGATATATATGTCTTTGTGAGAGCTTCTTTTAAAGTAATTGCACCATCATATTTTTCCATCTGTTCAAGAAGCTGTTGGAGCTTATTGTGATTAATTTCTACCCATTGACCCTTTAACCAGCCAAGACCTTCTTCCATCTTTAATAATTCGCTGATTTCTTTTTTAGTCAATGCATGTCCATTCACAATGAGTGAAGGCTGTGCTGATAAAATAGATTCAAAACCTAATAGAGAAGGCTTCTTTTCTCCAATATTCACATTAATCTTAACTGAAGAATATTTTTTCTTCCACCAGTTTGGTACTCTACACTTAATACCGGACGCTTCAATATCCGGAACACTTTTAAGTAAAGTATAAGCTTCCTGACTTGTTAATCTGATAGGATGAAACAAATCACCTGTTTCCATGAATTTCGCAATTAAACCTATTTTCTGTGCAACATCATTGAGACATGATAATAGATCTAATAACTGTTTCTGATCATTCTTATATTCAATCAGTGCATGTTTTAAAGGCATATGTACTATTCTATTTTCTATATCCTTTGTCGCATATGTGGCAAGAAATGCGAAAGGAAAATCAGTATCTTCTTCATTCTCTACTAAATGAAAATAAATTCTTTTTGCAGCCTTTAGATCCTGAGACTTTTCCTGAAGATACATTTGTACTGTACCTTTATAGGATGTCATATCCTTTTTAAATTGTTCATTTAAATGTTTAATAATATTTTTAATCCATCTTTCATTGATATATTCTGTACCAATCGCAAATGGAATCATAGACATAAGGTAATCTAAATCATCATCAGATAATTCTATTATTGTCTCTTCTCTTGCAACTTCTAATTCAGGACTACGACTTAATATTTCAATAAACCTCTGTGATAATTGATATAAATAAAAAGCACTTGGTGTTAGTCCTTTCAAATTATTTTTAAAGCCCAACTCATAAAGGGTTGTATATTTATTCTCTTTAAACAACTCAGCCCATGCTGAATCTTTCACTTCATCAATATAAAAATCATTTTTAGTAAATATGAAATTGAGATGATCCATATAATGTACCTCCTATATCTATTCTAACATATAAAAAAAGGTTACAACAATCACTGTTGCAACCTATATGTTTTATAATCCTGTATAACCCATTAAATCAAAGTCTACCTGCTTAGCAACATCACGGCCTTCTCTAATAGCCCATACGACTAAAGATTGACCTCTACGAACATCACCAGCACTATATAATTTACTAATATTAGTATGATGATCATTTTCATCACATTTTACAGTATTTCTTGCATCTAAATCTACACCAAATGCATGAATAACTGGCTTCTGGGCCCCGATAAATCCTGCTGCAATAAGCACTAGATCACAAGGAACAGTCTTTTCGCTGCCAGGTACCTGTTCAAATGAACGACGACCATCTTTCACTACAGGCTGTAACTTTACAATTACAGCCTGTTTTACATTACCCTTACTATCAAGAATGAATTCTTTTACTGTACTATTATAGACACGAGGATCTTCACCAAATACCGCAATGTTTTCTTCCTGTCCATAATCAGTCTTCTTGATTAAAGGCCATTCTGGCCATGGATTAGAATCCGCTCTTACAAGAGGTGGTTCTGACATCATTTCTAACTGTAATACTGACTTAGCACCATGTCTGATTGCTGTACCAACACAGTCATTTCCTGTATCACCACCACCGATGACTAATACATTCTTACCTTTCGCATTAGGATACTGACCATCCTTGAAATTACTATTTAATAATGACTTAGTCACCTGAGTTAAATAGTCTACTGCGAAAAGAATATTATTACCTTCTCTACCAGGTACATGAATATCTCTAGGTTCCTTAGCACCAACTGCAAGAATAACAGCATCATACTTACTTAATAACTCTTTTGCCTGTTTCTTGGTAGTAATATCCTTATTTGTAAAGAACTTAACCCCTTCGGCTGTCATTTTATAAATACGACGATCAATGATATTCTTCTCAATCTTCATATTAGGAATACCATACATTAATAGTCCACCTAAACGATCTTCTCTTTCATAGACATCACAATCATAACCACGTTGGTTAAGAGTATCTGCAGCGGCTAATCCAGCAGGACCAGAACCAATAACTGCAATTCTTTTACCTACACGCTTTACTGGTGGTTTTGGTTCTTCTAATAGATGTTCATAGGCATATTCAATAATCGCATGTTCATTTTCTTTAACTGATACTGCTTCACCATCTAAAGAACATGTACAAGCTTTTTCACATAATGCAGGACATACTCTAGAAGTGAATTCTGGGAAGTTATTTGTTTTCTTTAAACGTTTATGAGCCTGTTCATACTTACCCTTAAATACTAAATCATTCCATTCAGGAATTAAATTATTTAAAGGACAGCCAGAAAACATACCTTTAATCTTCTGGCCGTACTGACAAAATGGAATACCACAGTCCATACATCTTGCACCCTGTTTCTGCTGTTCTTTAGTAGACAAAGGGATATGGAATTCATCAAAATTCTTAATACGTTCAGTAGGAGGAACCTCATAAGATGTCTCACGTGCATAATCTAAAAATCCAGTTTTCTTACCCATGACTATTTTCCTCCTTTCATAGAGGCATTAAATGCTTCTACCTTAGCCTGATCTTCATCTAGACCCTGTGACTGATAATAAGCAATCAGATCCATCATCTTCTTATAATCATGTGGAATGATCTTCTTAAACTTACCAATATATGTCTTGAAATCATCTAAGAACATCTTGGCTTTCTCTGAACCAGTATACTTATAATGATTTTCAATTAATTCTCTTACTGTCTTAATATCATATGGCTTGTTCACTTCAGAATATTCTACAAGTGCACCATTTAATTTTTCATATAAATCATTATTTGGATCATAGATATATGCAATACCACCACTCATACCAGCAGCAACATTTCTACCTGTTTCACCTAAAATAACAACTAAACCGCCTGTCATATATTCTAACGCATGGTCACCAACACCTTCTACAACAGCCTTGGCGCCAGAGTTTCTTACACAGAAACGTTCTCCAGCAACACCATTGATATAAGCTTCACCACTTGTTGCACCATATAAGGCAACATTACCAATAATAATATTGTCTTCTGCTTTGAATGTGGCTTCATGAGGTGTCTTCACAATAATCTTACCACCAGATAATCCTTTACCTAAGTAGTCATTAGAATCACCTGTTAATTCAAGAGTGAGTCCTTTAGGAATAAAGGCACCAAAACTCTGCCCACCTGCACCAAATGCACGCACTGTAATGAAGTCATCTTCCACAAAATTACCTAAAGTCTTAGTAATATGAGAACCAAGGATTGTACCAAATGAACGGTCTGTATTAGAGACTTCTACAGAAACTTCTGTCTTCTTATGAGATTTTGAAGCCTGTTCTAGAGTCTTTAATAATACCTTTGTATCAAGTACTTCATTTAATTTAAAGTCATATACATGAGCTGGATTAAAGCAGTTATGTGCATCATTCGCATATGTGCTATCTAAGATTTTAGATAAGTCCATATGATACTGATCTGCGATATCCTTCTTCTTTAATAAGTCTGTATGACCAACCATTTCATCAATAGTTCTAAATCCTAGCTGTGCCATATATTCACGCATTTCTTCTGCGACAAACTGCATGAAGTTCACTACATATTCAGGTTTACCTGTAAATCTCTTACGTAAGATAGGGTTCTGAGTCGCAACACCTACAGGACATGTATCTAAGTTACATACACGCATCATAACGCATCCCATAGTAATAAGTGGTGCTGTCGCAAAACCATATTCTTCTGCACCTAGTAAGCATGCAATCGCAAGATCTCTACCAGTTAATAATTTACCATCTGTTTCAATCACAACACGGTCTCTTAAATCGTTCATGATTAATGTCTGATGTGCTTCCGCAAGACCTAATTCCCAAGGAAGACCTGCACTATAAACTGAGTTTCTAGGTGCTGCACCCGTACCACCATCATAACCAGAAATAAGAATAACCTGAGCACCTGCTTTGGCTACACCTGATGCAACAGTACCAACACCTGCTTCAGATACTAACTTAACACTAATACGCGCTGCTTCATTCGCATTCTTTAAGTCATAAATCAACTGTGCTAAGTCTTCAATAGAATAAATATCATGATGTGGTGGTGGAGAGATTAATGATACACCTGGAGTACTATGACGAGTCTTCGCAATCCAAGGATAAACCTTACCAGCAGGTAAGTGTCCACCTTCACCAGGTTTTGCACCCTGAGCCATCTTGATCTGAATTTCATTGGCAGAACATAAGTATTCACTTGTTACACCAAAACGACCACTGGCTACCTGTTTAATAGCTGAACATGTAGAGTCTCCATTAGGACGAGTCACAAAACGTTCTGCATCTTCTCCACCTTCACCTGAGTTACTCTTACCATGTAATCTATTCATCGCAATAGCCATTGTTTCATGAGCTTCTTTAGAAATAGAACCATAACTCATAGCACCTGTCTTAAAACGTTTCACAATGTTTTCTACAGGTTCTACCTCTTCTAGAGGAATAGGTTTTCTCTTACTGAAGTCGAAATCTAATAAACCACGTAAGTTAATACCTTCTTCTTCCTGAGTAATAGTTTCAGAGAATTCTTTAAATAACTTATAATCACCTAAACGGCTTGCCTGCTGTAATAAGTGGATTGTCTTAGGGTTATAAAGATGTTTTTCTTTATGGCTTCTTTCTTTATGGAATCCTCCAGAATCAAGTGTAGGATTTACATCATATCCAAGAGGATCAAAAGCCTGATTATTTAAAGCATTTGTATCAGCTTCAATATCTTTTAAAGTAATACCTTCTACTCTACTTACTGTATGAGGGAAGTATGTATCAATCACTTCTTTAGAAATACCAATGGCTTCAAAGTTCTGAGAACCACGATAAGATTGTAAAGTAGAAATACCCATCTTAGAGGCAATCTTGACAATACCAGAAAGTACGGCATGATTATAATCTTCTACTGCGGCATAGTAATCTTTTTCTAATAAACCATCTTCTACAGCCTGATGAATTGTATCCTGAACAAGATAAGCATTAATAGCACTTGCACCATAACCAAGTAGAGTTGCGAAATGATGTACTTCTCTTGTTTCACCAGATTCAATAATTAAAGCCATCTTCATTCTCTTTTTAGTACGTACTAAATAAGAGTTAACACTTGCGACTGCAAGTAATGCAGGAATAGCACAATGGTTATCATCTACACCACGGTCTGAAAGAATAATAATATTTGCGCCACGATGATATGCTTTATCTACTTCAATAAAGAGGTGATCTAAAGCCTTTTTAAGTGATGTATTCTTATAATAAAGTGTAGAAATAGTTTCACTTTCAAAATCATCTGTATGGAGATGCTTTAACTTAAGAATATCTGTATTAGTAAGAATAGGGTTATGAATATGTAATAAACGACAGTTATCAGGTGAATCATTTAAGATATTTCCTTCAGTACCAATGTCTAATGAAGTAGATGTTACAATCTCTTCACGAATAGAATCGATAGGAGGGTTAGTTACCTGAGCAAATAACTGTTTAAAGTAATTAAAGAGTGGCTGATGCATAGTACTCATTGCGGCAAGAGGGGCATCATTACCCATTGCGATAATTGGTTCATTACCATTCATTGCCATTGGGATAATATAGTCTTTAATGTCTTCGTATTTATAACCAAATGCAGTCTGCAAAGTTTCTAGTTTTTCATCACTAATTACTTCAACACGTTCATTAGGAATCTTTAAATCCTTTAAATATGCTAAATGGGAATCAAGCCATTCACCATAAGGTTCCTTTTGTGCATAATAGTTCTTTAACTCTTCATCATTAATAAGAACACCCTTCTTAGTATCTACAAGAAGCATCTTACCAGGACGTAAACGATCCTTAACCACAATATCTTCTGTAGGAATTTCTAAAGAACCGACTTCAGAAGATAAGATGAGATAAGAGTCTTTAGTAATATAGTAACGAGAAGGTCTTAAACCATTTCTATCTAGGACAGCACCCATTAATTCACCATCAGAGAATAAAATAGAAGCAGGACCATCCCAAGGTTCCATGACTGTTGCATTATAAGCATAGAAATCCTTCTTCTTTTTAGACATAGAAGGATTGTTTTCCCATGGTTCTGGAATACACATCATGACAGCACGAGGAAGTTCCATACCACTCATGACTAAGAATTCTAATGTGTTATCCAACATCGCAGAGTCTGAACCATTTACATCTACAACAGGGAATACTTTTTCTGTATCTAATACATCACATTTCATGTTTTCTTCACGAGAAAGCATGTTGTTCGCATTACCTCTAATTGTATTAATTTCACCATTGTGGACAATAAAGCGGTTTGGATGTGCTCTTTGCCATGATGGATTAGTATTTGTAGAGAAACGAGAATGCACTAATGCGATTGCACTCTTATAATCATCATCCTGTAAGTCCTGGAAGAAGCTTCTAAGCTGTCCTACAAGAAACATACCTTTATATACAATAGTACGGCTAGATAATGAACATACATAAGTATTTTCATTACTCTGTTCAAAAATTCTTCTTGCTTGATAAAGAAGACGATCAAAAGAAAGACCTACTTCACAATCATCAGGTTTCTTTACGAATCCCTGCATAATATAAGGCATCGCTTCAATCGCTTTAGTACCTAATACCTCTTTATGAGTTTCTACCTTTCTCCATCCAAGGAAAGTCATACCTTCCTTAGTAATAATCTTTTCAAACATAGTCATTGCCTGATGTCTTTCTAGTTCATTCATAGGGAAGAAGAACTGACCAACACCATAATGACCTTCCTTAGGTAACTGGAAATCCTTAATACTCTTTTTAAAGAATGTATAAGGAATCTGTGTGAGGATACCAACACCATCACCTGTTTCTCCCTTTGCATCTTTACCAGCTCTATGCTCTAACTGTTCTACAATCTTTAACGCATTTGATACTGTCATATGCGTTTTTACACCTTTGATATTAACAACTGCACCAATACCACAGTTATCATGTTCAAAAGATGAATCATATAAACCTTTGTTCATGCACACACCTCCTATATAAGTGAACCTATAGTACAAAATATTTTTATCATTGTAAAGAAAAATTGTTATAAAAGTGATAAAACTTTCATAATTTTATGATTCAACGAAAATATATACCATATAACTTCTTTTAAACGAAATATAGGATAAAAAAAGAAAGCCTTTACGGCTTTCGGTTTCTCATTTCTTCTTGTATATGCTTAATACGATGATACATACCTGGATGATCATAAGAGGTATATTCAATGAAGTCTGCTGGATAGATATCTATCAGTTCATCACTGGAAATACGCTTAAATGTAGTGATTAATTCTTCTCCGTAACCATTATGTACTGCCTGATCATCTGCCTCATACTCTTCTCTTCTTGATACATAATTCATATAGAGAGAACATATATACATAATAGGGGAGATGATTATACTTAAACATAGAAAGATCAAATCATAGTTCATATGAATAAGACCAAAGCTCTTTAATGCTCTTTCTGATAAGACTATACATAACTCTCCATGAGGAATCATGTAAACTACAAATATAAATAGAATACATAATACAATATATTTCATATAGTTAAAGATATTCTTTTTATGTTTGAGATGTCCTATTTCATGAGAGAGGACTGCAAGAAGTTCTCCTTCAGAATTCTCATCAAGAAAGTTATCTGCAATTCCAAACTCCTTATACCACAACATCTTTAATAAGAAGGCATTCTTACCAGTGGATTTCTTGGATTCATTGTATACCTTAATATGTTTCACTTTCTTAGGACAATCTTTCATCAGTTCTTCTATTTTATGTCTTAGTTCATTGTCTTCTAATTCAGTAAACGTATACTGGACTCTTAAATACATATAACTGATTCCTAATACAATTAAATAGAGGATAAAACTAATACCTAACAGACCTAAACATAACACCAAAGATTGTATATAAGTAATAGAAAAGTGATGTGTCCATCTTTCAATATGTTCAAGAATATAAAGACAAGGTAGATAAAGGATGAAAGAAAGAACTAAGTCTAGTACTGTTTCTACAATTTCATCTTTTATAAACACGCTTATTGTCTTTTTATTCTTGCCATACTTCTCTTCTATTTTAAATGTGGCATAATAATCAAAGCATATACTGACAACTCTATTAATCAATGAAATACTAAGTAATGTCACAAAGAAACGTGTATACACATTTAAAGGAAGTCTATCTATATAAGATAAGAAAGGGGAGAACAAATAGAATGCATACACTAATAATATGAATAATCTATTACATAACTTCATATGACCATAATCCTTCTCATAACTTAAGAAAGATTCATAACGCTTTTGATCATATATATCACTCACTTCAACAGGTAGTGGTTTCTTTCTCTGTTTATTCTTTATACTGTCTAATATAAATCGATATCCTGTCTGTATCAAAATAATGATAAATATCAACCATTTCATACTAAAAAACTCCTTACTCCATTATCAAGATTAAAAAATATGCAAAAATCATTGGTATTAATATTGAAATGCAAGCGCATACGTACTATAATACCCATAGAATCTAGAACGCAAATAAATGACTGCTTGAAATTGCAGAAGGACAAAATATTATAAAACCATTTCTCAATTAATGCCTATCAACTTATTGTCATTCCTAAATACTGCGAATATATAATCCGGATTGTTCCTCACTGCATATTGCCTCTAGATAAGAAAAAGAACCCTGCGAGGTTCTTTTTTTTTCTTAATCTACATTAGATGCATAGAAATGAGTTGTCTTGTAGTTATACACAATACGAGACACATTAAATAACTGTCCATTAGAAAGATGCACATAGTCTTCTACTTCTAATGCAGGACTACCTTCTTCTAATCCCAAAATAGCTGCTTCCTGTGCACTTAACTTTTTAACATGGAAATATTTATCCGCAAAACCAATACTTAATTTCAAATCATTCTTAATATAAGTATAGATTGACTGACTCGCAATACGACGATCAAGTGAAGGAACAAGATCCTTATTGTAGTATGTATACTCAATAGCCATTGGTACACCATCCATCTTTCTAATTCTTTCTATATAATAGATAGGGGTAGTGAGTTCACATTGCATACGTTTTGAAAGTTCTTCTCCAGCCATCATAATATGGAATCCCTTCACTTCAGTTGTAATATCATGGCGAGGGGCATTCTCTGTAATACCACGAGATCCATTCATCCATAAAGAATCATCATCTCTTGTATGACGTACAAAAACACCACTTCCCTGAATAGAGAATAAAGTACCTTGTTTCTTTAATGTACGAATCGCATTTCTAATTGTATTTCTACTTACCTGATATTGTTCAATTAACTGATCTTCTGTTGGCAGCTTATCAGTATACTCATTTGTTTCTATTTTGTGGATAATATCTTCCACTACTTCTTGATATTTTGACATTTTTTCATCACCGCCCACATATTAACACAACCTAACTTTTTGGTCTAGTATGAAAATAGTGATATAATGCATTTTGAGGTGAAAAGTATGAAATTTACACAAATTAAGATGATTATTTGTGATATGGACGGTACTTTGTTGGATAATCAGAAGAAACTGCCTCCACATTTCAATCAAATATATAAGGAATTATATGATAGAAATATCATTTTTGCGATTTCGTCTGGAAGACAGATGGGAGAAGTGAAGAAATACTTTAAAGATAATAAAACTATATATCTTATGGCTGAAAATGGTGGCTATATACAACATAACGGAGAGACATTGCTTGCAGACTATATGAATAAAGAAGATGTGTATAAGCTAGTTGACTATGTGAATACTCTTATTGGAATGGCTCCTATGTTAAGTGGTAAGAAAGCCATGTATGCATTTAATAAGGATAAAGAACTTATAAGTAAACATACAAGTCACTTTAGTATTTCTTATGTAGAAGAAATAGAAGATATAGATGATGATATATTCAAGATTACAGTTTGTGATCCTATTGATCCAGTGAAGAACTGTTTGGAAGGACCTTTATCTTGTATTAAAGGTTTTGAAGTTAAACCATCAGGAGACTGCTGGATTGATATCAATAAGAAAGGACAATCTAAAGCAGATAGTGTAGTCTTCTTGCAGAATAAGCTAGGTATATCAGAAGAAGAAACAATGGTCTTTGGAGATTCTGATAATGATCTACCGATGTTTAAACATGCTTATTATAGTTATGCAATGAAGAATGCAGATCACTTTATACAAAGTAAAGCAGGTTTTGTGACTCAAGAAGATAATGATCATGATGGAGTTATGAAGACAATACAGAAAATGATGGAGGACGAAGATGGATTACTTATACAAATTTAAAGATGGACTTACTATTGTGAAGGATGATATGCCAATAGGTGAGCATTGTATGCATTATAGTGATGATTGGGAATCATTACTCCCTTTTAAAGTGCCAGGGAAGATGAGAAAAACAAAACAGCTATTAAACTATAATGAATCAATGAATATACTTCATAAGATTTCTTATGGTGTTCTCTCATTCTTTAATGAAGTACCCTATAGTATTCCTCTGGATCATGTCTATATGAATGGAAAACTCTATTTCCATACATCTAAGACAGGTTATAAGATCAATGGAATAGGAAAACAGGTGAGTTATACTGTCGTAGAAGATTGTGGAATCAATGAAGAAAAGAGAACACACAATCATCGTTCGGTCTATATATTAGGTGTATTAGAAGAAGTAATGAATAAGGAAACAAAGAAAGAGGTATTAGACACATTAATTCGTACACTTTGTCCTACACAGAAGGTAGATATTACAGATCAAATGATAGATAATGTGAATATCTTAGAAATAGATATGCAGTATATGATAGGAAAGGAACATATAAGATGAAAAAGATTGGATTTATAGGTTTAGGGATCATGGGGTTACCTATGGCAGGTCATTTAATGGGTGCTGGTTATGAAATGCATATTTATGCAAGACATCCAGAAAAGGTGACATCTTTAGTAGAGAAGGGTGCTATACTTCATTCTACAATTCATGATTGTGTAAAGGATGTAGATGCAGTGATGACTATTGTAGGTTTTCCACAGGATGTGGAAGAAGTTTATTTTAATGACAACAACATTCTTGATTCAGTAAAGGAAGGTACATATCTTATTGATATGACAACTACATCACCTACACTTGATCAAAGAATATATGAAGAAGGTAAAAAGAGAAATCTACACGTATTAGATGCACCAGTGACTGGTGGAGATACAGGTGCTCAGAATGCGACTCTTTCTATTCTTGTAGGAGGAGACAAAGAGGATTATGAAGCATGTCTTCCTTTATTTAAGGCAATGGGAACAAATATTAATTATCAGGGACCTAGTGGAAGTGGACAGCATGCGAAGATGGCTAATCAAATTATGATTGCAGGTGCACTATCTGGTGTATGTGAAGCACTCACTTATGCTTCTAGTAAAGGATTAGATCTAGATGTTCTATTAAAGTCTGTTTCTACAGGTGCTGCAGGAAGTCATCAGTTAGATGCTTTCGGACCTAAGATCTTAAAGGATGATTATCAGCCAGGATTCTTTATGAAACACTTTATTAAAGATATGAAGTTAGCAGATGAAGAAGCTAAAGAATCAGATATTACACTTAATGTATTAGAAACAGTATTAAGAAACTATCAGGAATTAGAAAAAGAAGGCTATGGTGACTTAGGTACACAAGCCTTAATCAAGTATTATAAAAAGCCCTAAGAGAGGGCTTTAAGCAACTCAGTCTTAGAAGCGGGTGTAAATCCCTGGATCATATCCTTTGATCCTCCACCTTTGCTTCTAAGGCTTTTTAATTGTGCTAATATATCCAATGCATTTGATGTAGAACCTATGACATAACGATAGCCTTTTTCGTCATTTCCTACAAATACACCACCTGTGCCGTGAACATTAACAAGATGATTTGTGACTTCCCTTTGGTTTAGAGGTAAACAGTCTTCTACAAATAAATAAGCATGATCACATAAAGAAAGCATATGTTCTTTCTCTAACTGTGCATATTTGACTTCTAAAGCTGTTTTTTCTTCATACATCTTATTCACTTGTTTTACAAGTGTTTGATTGTTGGAAGAGAAAAGATGGTAAAGTGATTCAAGATGATCAAAATCATCTTTGAAACGATGATAAGCACGTTCACCAAATAAGAATATAAAACGTGTCCCTCTGGTTGTATGTATCACTTTGATGATCTTGAATACGCCTAACTCACCCGTTCTTTTTACATGAGGTGCACAACATGCACATATATCATAATCTTTGATCTCTACAATACGTACTTTACCTTCAATCTCTTTCTTAGAACGATAAGAGATACTCTTTAAATCATCAGGATAGAAACAATGAATTTCTTTATTCTCATAGATAGCCTGATTCACTTTTTCTTCTAGTAAATCAATATCCTTGATATCACCATCATGTTCTACTTGTCCTTCTTCACTATTGAGATGGAAACTCACATTATCACAACCATATAAGCTATGTATAATGCCAGAAAGAAGATGTTCTCCTGTATGATTCTGCATAAAAGAATAACGTCTCTTCCAGTAAATATGACCTTCTATTATATCTCCTATCTGTAAGTTATGCTTCTTTACATAATGGATAATCACATCATTCTTGATCTGTACATCCTTAACAGGAATATCATTAATAGTTCCTAAATCACATTCCTGACCACCTTCATCAGGAAAGAAAAGAGTCTGGTCAAGAATGATTTCATTCTTATTTACGTCTACTACTGTTGCCTTGAAATCTGTACTATAAGGCATTTCATCATATAATTTTATTGTTTTCATATCTATCACCTTCATTATTCTACCATAAACACTTGACCGAGAGGTACTACCGAGTGTTAAAGTGTTTTCATAATTTGTGAGTTATAAACTATAAACATTGATTTATGTTAGAATAACACAGGAAAAGAAGGGAGAAATTATTGTGGATAAGAAGAAAACATCAGTCAATATGCTTGAAGGTTCAATATTTAAGAGTTTAGTTATCTTTATGATTCCAATTCTTATATCAAACATCTTCCAGCAATTCTATAACACAATGGATACTGCCATTGTAGGAAATACTTTAGGAATGACATCACTTTCTGCGATTGGTTCATGTACAGCAGTTTATGATTTATTAATAGGTTTTGCGTTAGGTATTGGGAATGGTTTATCCATTGTCACTGCAAGAAGCTATGGTTCAGGAGATGAAGAACTATTAAAGAAATCAGTGGCAGCCAGCTTTGTGATTGGTATTATATCTTCTATTGTGATTACTATTATTGCCTCTATTGGAATTAAACCATTACTTATTGCGATTAATGTATCACCGGACTTACTTAATGAAGCCTATAGCTATATTATTGTGATTGTTCAATTCTTAGTCGTTATGTTTGCCTATAACTTATGTGCAGGCTTATTACGTGCTATAGGGAATAGTTTAATGCCTTTAGTATTCTTAATCATATCATCAGTGTTAAATATCGGTTTAGACTTATTCTTTATCACAAAGCTTCATATGGGTGTTAGAGGAGCAGCAGTTGCGACAGTCATTGCCCAGGGGGTATCAGTCGTATTCTGTTTGATTTATATCTTTAAGAATGTCCCATTACTCGTACCAGAAAAGAAACATTTCAAATTTGATGCAGCTCTCTATAAAGAACTATTAGGTCAGGGATATTCTATGGCTATTATGAGTGCAATCGTCAATGCAGGTTCAGTTATTTTACAATCAGGCATCAATGGCTTAGGAAGCAAGCAGATTATTGCGGGACATACTTCTGCAAGAAAACTATATATGTTCTTCAATATGCCTTTCACAGCTATGGGTCAGGCAGCCAGCACATTTGTATCTCAAAATAGAGGAGCAGGAAATCCATTACGTATACGTAATGGCATGAAACAGATGTATATCTATGATGTCATTGTAGCTGCAATAGTCACAGTGATACTATTATTCACTGCACCTACACTTGTAAAATGGATATCAGGTACAACAGACCATACAGTCTTATACAATGGTTCACTTTACTTACGTATTGTAGCACCTAACTATGCAGTATTAGGTGTTCTTATGCAGACAAGATTCGCATTACAGGGTATTGGACAGAAGATGTTACCACTCGTATCAAGCGTTATTGAATTAGTTGGTAAGATCATCTTCGTATTCGCATTTATTCCAGTCTTTAAATATATGGCTGTTATCTTCTGTGAACCAGTCATCTGGGTTGTTATGACAATCTATCTATTAATCGTATTCTGGAGAGATCCATTCATTAAAGAGGCTTAGTCCTCTTTTTTCTTACAATATCTATTTAGAAATATTTCTAAATAGATATTGTATTTCATGATATTTATTGTATAATCTATTTAGAAAGTTATCTAAATAGGTGGTGAACATATGTTTGAGAAAACATTTAAAGCACTCAGTGCACCAGTAAGAAGAGATATTCTTAACTTATTAAAGAAAGGAAGGATGTCTGCAGGAGATATAGCCGCACAATTTGATATGACACAGGCAACTGTCTCATATCACTTATCAATATTAAAATCTGCAGACTTAATAAGAGAAGAAAAAGATAAGAATTATATTTTTTATGAAATTAATGCGACTGTGTTTGAAGAAATGTTGTTGTATTTTAAGTCTTTCTTAGGAGGAAAAGATGATGTTGAAGAATGAATGGTTTAAGTTTAGTTTGGTATTATTTCTGTTGCCACTTGTATGTATATTAGTGACTTATAATAAGTTACCTGCACAAGTCGCAACACACTTTGATTTTCATGGTACACCTGATCGGTATATGAATAAGTTCTTTGGCTTATATGGTGTGTGGGCATTTATGTTATTGCTTCATATATTCTGTACCTTCATGACATTTAAGGATCCTAAAAAGAGTAATATACCAGAAGTAGGATTAAGAATTGTATTAATGATTTGTCCAATTATATGTTTGATGGTTACTCTACTTATTATTACATATAGTCTAGGTTATCGTTTTGATATGACATTTATTATGAATATAGTAATAGGCTTCATCTTTATTATTTTAGGTAATTACTTACCTAAAATAAAAAGAAACTATACTATAGGTATTCGTACTTCATGGACATTAAATAGTGATGAGAACTGGTCACGTACACATAGATTTTCTGGTTATGTGTTTGTATTAACTGGAATGTTGTATATTATCTTTAGTATGTTAGGTTATATGTTTATTGGCTTAGGTATTATACTTATATCTTGTTTACTATGTTTTGGATATAGCTATAGCTTATATAAGAAGGGGATTTAGTGCTAGTACCACTAAATCTTTTTTTAATAGTTTTTCTAAAATTGTAAAATAGTGCATAAAATACAAAACTAGTGTATAGTAATGAATGGGTAGGGAAATAGCTCATACCAAAATCCGATTTCCTTACCGTGATCACCATAGGTGATCTTTTTTTTATATTTTTACCAGAAATAATGAGAAATTCATCAAAAAAAAGAGAAAAATTTAGTAAGTGCCTCTAAAAAGGCGCTGTCGGAGGGTTACGTGAGAAAATAATGTTTTAATAGGAGTATAATAATAGTAAGAAGTACAAATGTTGTGATTGTAAAATATAATATGTACTGATTGTGGTGGTAGTTTTAATTTGATAGAATTATATTAATGATTACAGAAAGAAGGTAAAAATATGGGACGATTAGTTTTGGGATTAGACATAGGGATAACTAGTGTCGGATATGGTGTAATCGATATTGATAAGTATGAATTTGTAGATTATGGGGTAAGACTGTTTAAAGAAGGTACTGCTGCAGAGAATGAAACACGTCGTACTACAAGAGGGCATAGAAGACTTATATCACGTAAAGCAACTAGACTTAATGATATGAAACATTTATTGAAGTCTTTAGGAATTATTAATGATGATTTCCATTCGTTGGATAATGTATATGAAATACGTGTTAAAGGGTTGAAAGAGAAGTTAACTAATGAAGAACTTGCGACTGCAATATTGCATATTACAAAAAGAAGAGGTAGTACAATTGAGACAGTAGATGATACAGAAGAAGCAAGCAAGGAAACTGGTGAACTAAAAGAAATATTACAGGCTAACTCTAAAAAACTTGCAGATGGTAAATATATCTGTGAACTACAGTTAGAATTGCTTAATAGCGGAGAATCTATTAGAGGGCATCATAATAACTTTAAAACAAAAGACTATATCAAAGAGTTAAATGAAATATTAAGTCATCAGGAATTATCAGAAGAAGCATGTGAAGCAATTGTACAGATTGTATCTAGAAAACGTGCTTACTATGAAGGCCCAGGTAGCCAGAAGTCACCAACACCATATGGTCGTTATATTGAAGCATATTAGAAAGAACCAATTGATTTGATTGAAAAAATGAGAGGTAAATGTAGTGTTTATCCTGATGAACCACGTGCACCTAAATTAGCTGTGACTAGTGATATCTTTAACTTATTAAATGATTTAAATAATCTTACTTATAATGGCGATAAGAAGATTACAATGGATCAGAAGGATAAGGTATTTAAGATTATCACTAAGAAAGCGAAGGTTGAACCAAAAGATGTTGCGAAGATTTTAGGAACTGATTTAACTAATATTTCTGGCTTTAGAATCGATAAGAACAAAAAGCCTTTAAAGAGTGAATTTAAAGGATATGCAAAGTTAAAGAAATGTTTTAAAGATTGTGGAGAAACTATTTCTCTTGAAGACTATGAAGTATTAGATCAAATCATAGAAATTCTAACAAATAGAAAAGGTATTGAAGAAAGAAAACAATTATTGAATCTTATTAACTCATCATTAATTACTGATGAAACAGTAGATAAACTTGCAAACCTAGACGGTATTGCGAACTATCATAGTTTATCTCTAAAGGCTATGAGAGAACTAAATGAAGAAATGTATGTTTCTAATTACAACCAGATGCAGTTGATTCAGCAGATTCATAAAGGTAAAGATGTATCTGCATTAAAGGGGAAAAAGTCTATTGAAGCAGATGATACAGCTATTCTTTCTCCAGTAACAAAAAGAGCACAAAGAGAAACGTTTAAGGTAATTAATGCATTACGTAGAAAATATGGTGAATTCGATACGATTGTAGTGGAAATGACAAGAGAAAAGAATTCAGCTGATCAGAAAAAGAGCATTAATAACAGACAGAAGTTCTATGAAGAGAAGAATAAAGAAGTAGATACTTTATTAAAGGAAAATGGTTATAATCCTGATAAGATTAATGGTAAGACTAAAATGAAGGTCAGACTTTATTTGGAACAGGATGGAAAGAGTGCGTATACATTAGAACCTCTTATTCTAGGTGAAGTTATTACTAATCCACGTTATACAGAAATAGACCATATTATTCCAATTTCTATTTCATTGGATGATTCTTACAACAACAAAATTCTAGCAACTGCCAACGAAAACAAAGCAAAGGGTAATAGAACACCAATTGATGCTTATAATAAGCATTTGTTTGATAATCCAACGCTAGGATTAAGTGGTGATTTACAGACTTATATTTCTGTTGTGCAGTCTTCTAAGAGATTTTCTAGAAGAAAGAAAAACTACTTATTGTATAAAGATGATATTACTAAGATGGATGTTGTGCAGAAGTTTATTGCACGTAACTTGATTGATACAAGTTATGCAAACAGAGTAGTATTGAATACCTTGACAGACTACTTTAAAGCAAATGAAATTCCTACTAAAGTATTTACACTAAATGGTAATATTACTCATAAGTTTAGAACACAGATTAACTTACCAAAAGAACGTGAAGAAGACTTTTTACACCATGCAGTAGATGGACTTATCATTGCATCAGTTAAGACAATGGGACTTCTCAATGGTTGTCTTGCAAAGTATGAATTAAAAGATTTATATAATCAGGATACAGGAGAAGTAAAGAAGGTACCTGGTAAAGAAGAATTCTTTGATCCTAAATACATTGAATTTATTTCTACACTAAAGAATATCTATGATGAAAGTAATAAATACTATCGTGGTATTATGACTAGAAACCAATTGGCATATGCGCCAATTAAGATATCTCATAAAGTAGATACTAAACCAAATAGACAGGTTGCAGATGAAACAATCTATTCTACAAGAGTAATAAATGGAGAAGAAATCTTAGTTCAGAAATACAAAGATATCTATGATCCAAAGTTTAAGAATCTGGTAGAAGATATTGTGAACGGTAAAGCAGAAGATAAATATATTATGGCTAAGAAGGATCCTGCAACATTTGAGGAGATTACAAGAATTGTATTAGATCATTATGAAACATTCAAAGATGATCCTAAACAGTATACAAAGGATAAGAAAGGTGTTAAGTTGAAGGGAGAAAACCCATTAACTGCCTATAAAGAAGAATTTGGTAAGATCCGCAAGTTTTCTAAGAAGGGTAATGGCTCTGAAATTACTTGTATAAAGTATTATGCTGAAAAGCTAGGTAATCACATTGATATCAGCAAGAATTATAATACTAAACATGGTAAGAAAGTTATCTTAAAACAGATTAGCCCGTATAGAACGGATTTCTATCGTGATACTGATGGTAAGATAAAGATGGTCACTATTAGATATAAAGATGTTTCTTTTAAGGAATTATTAGGATTATACTGTATTGATAGAGATTGGTATCAGTCAGAAAAGGCTAAGAAAAAGATTAGTGATGAAGCCATATTTCTCTGTTCTTTACATCATGATGAATTAGTTGGAATAGTGAAGGAAGAAGGCCAGAAGTATATTTATGATGATTCTACAGAATCCGATGGTAATACTAAGTATCATGATGGTGTTACCCCAGAAGTAGTTAAATTTACTGCGACAAATAGTGATGCTGCAAATAAAATAGAGGTAAAACCTTTATATACAAAGTCTAAGAAACAACTCATGGTTGCAGTTAATCCACTATTAGATGTTCGTAAATATGCTACGGATGTTTTAGGAAATCTGTATGAAGTAAAAGATAATAACTTGAAATTAGAATTCAAATAGGGTACAATAGTAGCAGGTTATAATCTAGCAAAATAATATATGACCTAGCAAAACAAGGGTTTATCCCGGATTCGGCTCCTATAAGGAGCCTTTTCTTTTTATATTGTTTATGGGTTACAAGGTCATATACATATCACAAGCTGAGCATCTGCATCTATATCTTGATAATTTAAAGGTAGAAAAAGAGAATACTGATATTCTTATTCCAATTGCAGATATTCAGATTTTAGTTATTGATAATTATAAAGCTTATTTAACAGTTCCTTTAATGAACAAACTATCTGAAAAGAATGTTTGTACCATTCTTTGTGGTGTTGATCATCTTCCAAAGACATATATATTACCAATGAATGGGAATTACGCAACAAGTGGTAATATAGCTAAACAAATAGAATGGACAGATGAAACAAAAAAGATTTTACATAGAGAAATCGTAAAACATAAAATAATAAACCAATATATCATATTAAGAAAAAATCATAAGAGTGAAGACGTAGTAGGTAAACTAAAAGAATACAGTGAAACTGTATTAAATGGAGATATCACTAATAGAGAAGGTTTAGCTTCTAAGATGTATTTTCGAGAAATGTATGGAGAAAATTTCGTAAGAATGGACGAAGATGTTGTGAATGCTGGATTAAACTACGGATATAGTATATTCCGAGCACTTATTACATCCATTATTGTGGGTAAAGGTTATTTGCCTAATCTTGCTTTTTTCCATAGAGGTAAACAGAATAGCTTTAATCTAAGTGATGACATAATAGAAGTGTTTAGACCAATAGTAGATGATTATGTTTATAATAATCTGTTAGATGAGATATTGTTTAAAACAGCACATAAGAAAGAATTGATAGACCTCACAAACAAGAAAATAAATATAGATAATAGAAAACAGACAATAGGAAATGCGATTAATCTGTATCTTGATTCAGTTTTTAGATTTATTGATGATCAATCAAATGAAATTCTATTTCCGTTTCCAATTGCATATGACAATGAAATATGAGTTTATGCGTTTAATACTATTTTTTGATCTTCCAGTGATGACACCTAAACAAAGACATACATATAATGTGTTCAGAAGGTATTTGATAAAGAATGGATATATGATGATGCAGTTTTCTGTCTATTGTAAGATATTCGCAAATAGAGAAGCTGCAGTCAAACATATAAATATCCTCAGAAAGAATGTCCCTAAAGAGGGACAAATAAGAATACTTGTAGTGACAGAAAAACAGTATGCAAAAATAGAAATTATTGTAGGTGGCAAATCATTACAGGAAGAAACTGTAAATGTAGAAAGTTTTATAGAACTATGAAACAATTGTTGATTAGTAACGGAAATATTAATAGAACTATTATTATTGATCATACAAAGTATGTATTAGGGTCTAATGCAGTGAATAAGTTCTATATAAAACAAGCTGTAAGACAATATTTTAATAAAACAATAAGTGGATACAGAGAAGAGATTGGTAGTGAATGTTATTTTAAGATTGATGATAATCCAGTAGATAAGAAAAACACGTTCTTTTATGAAGTGACTGAAAACTATTCTATTAATGAGGATGCAAAACTCAGTACGAAGTCTCTTATGCTTAAATATCTAGAGACTTTATATTCTAGTATCGATTATATGGATACATTAAACACATTCAATATACTTGTTGAATCACTATCAGATGAAGTAAGTGAAAATGCATTTGTACAAAGTGAGTTTTCTACATACTCTCCTAAGCTACTTACTAAGTTGGTAACAGCACACTATTATGAAGATGAATCTTATAAGGATGAATATGATTTATCATATGAGGATTTGGTGATATTACAGCTCAATATGATTAATTATATTGCGGTGAATTCTAAGAAATACGCTTATATTATTCTATTTATTGATATTCCTCTTCTTACCGATGAAATAAGAAGTAAAATAGATGAAATATCTAATGATAGGGTATATTGCATAGTATTTTCTAAGACAATTAGAGATGTAGAAATAGAAAATATATGTGTTGAAGAGGATTATTTCTTAGATTTTGCGAATGAAGAAATGGTTTATTATATTTTGAATGAGAAATCAACCAACTTATATACATTGGAGGACATAAAAAATATGATTAATGAATATTTAAAGGATTTAAATAGTAGGGAACATATAAGCTTGATCAATAACTTGATGTCATATTATAAAAAGTAGTTAAAATCTCAATTATGTGATAAAATCAGTTTGAGGTTTTGCTACCATCTATTATTTTGCTAGAAGATGACTTTAACTATATTTTTAAACTCCTCACTATAGTTTTGCTACCATCTATTATTTTGCTAGAAGATGACGCAGGAACAATTGCGGACACAAACTCTAATGTTTTGCTACCATCTATTATTTTGCTAGAAGATGACGCTAAGATTGGGTTAAATAACTTCCGATATGTTTTGCTACCATCTATTATTTTGCTAGAAGATGACTCTCAGCTTCTGTGATCAATATAATGAATCGTTTTGCTACCATCTATTATTTTGCTAGAAGATGACCCGAGTCCGTCATGGTTCTGAATAACGGCAGTTTTGCTACCATCTATTATTTTGCTAGAAGATGACCAAAAGAGTTATCGGCAAATATGACTTCTGTTTTGCTACCATCTATTATTTTGCTAGAAGATGACTTCTCGTCAACTCCAATCGGCTGTAGCAATGTTTTGCTACCATCTATTATTTTGCTAGAAGATGACAATGCACAGTGTGAATCTGTTGTGAGGTGAGTTTTGCTACCATCTATTATTTTGCTAGAAGATGACTATATGCTTTACTATTTTTTATACTCAAACGTTTTGCTACCATCTATTATTTTGCTAGAAGATGACTCATCGCCAGAAAATACGTTCTGTGTGCTGTTTTGCTACCATCTATTATTTTGCTAGAAGATGACAATCAGCAGGAAGTGCTGACCAAATAGCAAGTTTTGCTACCATCTATTATTTTGCTAGAAGATGACGTGAGAATAAGGTATACATATCATCTGCTGGTTTTGCTACCATCTATTATTTTGCTAGAAGATGACTACAGTTGGCTCATAGCCCGATGGCAGTAGTTTTGCTACCATCTATTATTTTGCTAGAAGATGACTATGTAAGATGTGACTGTCAACTGAAGAGTGTTTTGCTACCATCTATTATTTTGCTAGAAGATGACTAAAAAAGACATACATGAATATATATGCCCGTTTTGCTACCATCTATTATTTTGCAAGAAGATGACCTGGTGCAGCATGGGTGCCTTACACCGGTGGTTTTGCAGCTACCATCTATTATTTTGCTAGAAGATGACTCTTGATTCCTAAGGCTTCACTGTCTATAAGTTTTGCTACCATCTATTATTTTGCTAGATTAAGACTATTTGCATGCAGTTCAAAATAACACAACTAATTTGCTACCATATATTTATTTGCTAGATATAACATATGTATTATCGCAAATGATGTTATTCAGTATTTTAACTGATCAAATGATAGTCTAACCAAACACTTAAAAGACCAATTTTAAACGATTGGTCTTTTAAACTTAATCTGTATCCTTACTCCATATCTATCCACTTTTTGATTTCTTGAAATACATAAATCAATCAGTATAATAATTATTGGAAAGGGGTAAACAACTATGAAACTATCAGACTTTCATTCATTTAAACGCAAACTTAACGAACTTTATATTAATGTAAAAGACAGTAGTATGTACAAACAACTCTTCAACAACATCAATGCTTTAGACTGCTTCAATACCTACTGCTTAGGAATAAGTTATCAAATCGTTTCTCACAGTACCCTCTCTAGGGATCATCAAATAGAATTATTAGATGAATTTTACGAAGAAGCACATATACCCTTTGACCCGGAAGAAGTATATACTATGATGGAAAACGGGTCCTATACTATAGAGGAGAATCCTGTATGGTATGGTATAGATGCTATGACATCTAATCGTTCTGGTTCTGTTAATTTCTGCTTATACTACTCTTTAATGACAGGTATGATAGAAGAACAATCAGGCATTAATTACTACAATGATCTTACTAAGCTATTAAGTAGTTTCTTACATTCCTTCGGATATCATACAGATGTATATGTAGATGAGTACATCGCTGAAACAAAACGCTATACAACCACAATGGCTGCCAAATTCATCGAGAACTTCCAGGCAGAATATATGCAGGCATCAAAAAAAGTAAATTAAACGCAAAAAAAAGACTCGAATGGGGGAATATTCAAGTCTTTTTTCTGCTTTTCTTTTCATTTATAAGTATAGCACAAACTGTAATCGCTATCAATAATTATTTTACATATACCCAATCTCACTATATAATGATACAGTATTGATATGGAGGATTAATCATATGTTGGAAAATAAAAAAAATGTATTATTTGATATGGACGGATTACTCATTGATAGTGAAGCCTTAGGAATCAAGATGTGGGAAAAAGTATTCGCTAAACACAATGAACCATTTAACCCAGAAGCTGCCTATAAAACAATAGGTTCAAACGGTCTAGCAGCACAAGAAATGTTAGAGAAAATTACTGGAAATAGATACTACTTTACTCGTTTCAGAGATGATAAAATTAAAGAAACAAGAAAATATTTAGAAACAAACCCTATGCCAGTAAAAAAAGGTGCTCATGAACTATTAACTTATCTAAAAGATAATGGTTATACATTAGTTCTTACTAGTTCAACTTTTGAACCAGACGTACTATTCTCTCTCAAGTCTGCTGGTTTAGATAAGTACTTTGATAAGTTTGTATGTGGTGATCATGTTACTCGTGCTAAACCAAATCCTGAAATATTTAATAAAGCTATTGAAATCTATGGACTAAACAAAGAAGAAACATTCATTTTAGAAGATTCTAGAAATGGTATTATTGCGGCAGATGCTGCAGGTGTTGATGTTATTGGTGTACCTGATTTAGTAGATATTAGTGATATGACACAATCACACTTGTTGTGCATCAAAGAAAATCTTCTAAAAGTACTCGATTTAATAAAATAATTAAAGATTAAAAACCTCTTATTACCTCTATCATGTTACAATAGAGTAGAAAGGAGGTTTTTTATGGATTACAATGGTTTAAGTATTGTATCACCACAATATTATCCTGATGATGAAGAATGGAATGATTTTTTTAGCCTTTGGTATCAGGACTATAATTTAAATACAGATATCACAGAACATTTTCATTATTTAATATCTCATTCCGACTATCTTGTAATGGTTCAAAGACCACTGAATTATGATACTCAAGATTATGAAATCATTTCTGTATCTGGTGAAGATCAACAATCCTATTTACCTGCTTTCACAAGTATAAAGGAGATTACAGACTATATAGACCTTCCTGAACCACAAGTGGGTTATCAGGTAGAAGTAATGGTAGCTTCTTATAAACGTCTCTTAGAAGAGATATATACACGTACAGAAGGTCTGAATGGTTTAGTGATTAATCCTTTCTCACAAAAGCTCATAGCTGATGAGAAACTATTAAATAGTATAGGACATAATACAACAACAGGTATTAATCATCAAGAAGATTTACCAAGTCTTGTACCAGCTAATTTAAAGTTTAGAAAGAATATGAAGATCTATCATTCTAATGGTAAAGATCCTCATATAAAAGAGTTATTAAAAGAAAGTGTAGAAGACCTTATGGAGGATGGGGTCTTTGCCTGTCCAGTACTTGTAAATAAGAAAGACTTATATACAAATAAGACAGGAGAACTTGCTTTGCACACAGGTGCTGATATTTATATCAAACCACTTATGTGTTCTCATGCTGATCCTAATAAACTCTATATTAGTTTATTTACAGGATTAAATGATATTAAAAGAGTGAATCTTGATCATAATGAACCAGATATGGAAATGATTATTACATGTCAATCATTTGAGTTTTACAAGGATATACTCTTTTCTAGTAATGCATTTTGTGGTATTCTCATTAATCCTTTTACAGATCATCTAGGCTTTTCTAAAGACATGCTAGATGAAATGTTTTATAATAAAGAAACTATCAACTAAGGAGGAAAAGAAGTTGAATTACAAACATTTAAAAGATGCTCAAGCATTCACTACATCAAGATGGACTGAATCCCTTGATGCATGGAAAAAAGCTCAGGATGACAAAGAAGTAGCCTACAAAGCATTCCTTAAGAATCTAACAGAATCACATTATTATGGTTATATGAACTTACCAGAAAATGGTGAAAATATTGAATATGATCATTCATTCTTTACTATTTCACTACAGGATGGAAGTAAGAACTTTATTTCTGTTTATACTTCAATGAAAGAACTAGAAAGTAGTATTGCGAAACCTGAAACATCTATGGAAGGAAGAAAAGTAGAAGCAGTAGAAGTCAACTATGCTTTCCTAGCAAAAGAATTAACACTTGCGGATGTTGAACAGATTGATGGTATTGTGATTAACCCATTTAGTGATGACTATATTCTTACAAGAGAAGAATTAGTACAGATTTCTAAACGTTTATGTATTGGTTTAAACAATACAGAAGATTTAGGAAACATCACTCCTGCAAACATCTTTATTAAAGAAGTATGGAAGATCTTCGAAAATTCTAAAGATGATGATAAGAGAGCAGAAATCTTTAGTCATATGATGGAAGCATTTGAGGATGCTTTATTCGCATTACCTATTATAGTGAGAAAAGAAGATTTAGAAGAAGAAGATGGTAATACATATATTATTAGAACAGATGCAGATCTTGCAATCAGAATGTTAACAAGTGAAGCTAATGGTGATCAAGCAAACATTGTCCCAATCTTTACATCACAGGAAGATATTGAAACATTAGATGGCTGGAATGCTGAAGATGAAGAAAGAAAAGCATTACTAATGACTGCTGATCTTGAGACTCATCTAGGAGGACTTAATAATGGTGAAAACTTTGATGCACTCGTTATTAATCCATTCACAGATAATATTGTACTTACAAAAGAAATCCTAGCTGCAATGGGATTAGTAGAAGGGGAGGAGTAAAAGAATGAGTAAACCATTATTAAACACAACACTAGTAGAAACAACTGCTGATAAAGATTGGAAAGAAAGCTGTGGTAAATATGGAGAAGCTTCTTTTACTGCCACTAAACTAGAAGATGATTTAATGCATACATTAAAGGCTTCTACATTCTTAACATATATTTCTGTAGACGATGATGATGAAGATGAAGATTTATACTTCTTACAGACAGTATGTGATGATGATGGAGATGAATGGTATGCTATTTATACTAGTGTAGAAAATGCACAGAACTCTTCTATTCTAGAAGATGCTGATTTCCCAGATCGCCATAATGTATTAGTAGAAGCAGACTATGAATTCTTATTAAATGAATTATTTAATACAGGTGATGATGAAGTCTATGGTATGGTCATTGATCCAGAAACAGAAGCATTTACTCTAACTAGAGATACATTAAGCCATATGGGTATTGAAGAAAATGAAGGTGTAGACCATCATGAAACAATTGGTCATAGAGTACCAGGTAATATGGAATTCTCTTGGTTATATGATGAATATATGGAAGCACAAGGTGAAGAAGAAAAAGAAAAATTCGGATTACTTATGGATGATATTGTATCACGTTCATGTCTTGCATTAATGGCTATTGTAAATGAATCTGATTTAATGACTTTACCAGATGGTACATATGAACTAAAAAAAGAATCGTCTATGATTATTCCTTCATTATCTGCAGAAGATGAAGAAGGTAACGAAATGAGTTATTTACCACTCTTTACATCTAATGAACAGATTGATAAATGGGGCATCAAAGACAATGTTAAATTACAGGAAGGTCAGGTATTAATCAGCGACTGTCGTCCATTTGATGAGCACATTGCCACATTCTTAGGTACTGGTGACTATGATGCTTTATTAATCAATCCATTTGATCAGGCATTTATTATCAGCAAGGATTTCATCAACACCATAAGTGGAAATACAGAAGAAGACGAAATACCTGCTGCATAAACTAAATATAGGGGTACAACATGAAAAAACTTTGGAAGGAATTCAAAGAATTCGCATTCAAAGGCAATGTCATTGATATGGCTGTCGGTGTTATTTTAGGTACTGCCATCACTGCTGTTGTTACATCTCTTGTACAGGACATTATCATGCCTGTATTATCTGCAATCATCAAGATTCCATCTGATATTACAGAACTTACACTTAAAGTAAATAATATTAATATCAAGTATGGATCATTCCTTTCTAACCTCATTAACTTCTTATTAATGGCTTTCTGTATCTTTATCTGCATTAAAGCGATTAATAAGGTCATAAGTTTCCGTAAGAAGGAAGAAGAAGCAGTCCCTGCACCAAAACCAGAAGACATTGCATTATTAGAAGAAATCAGAGATCTTTTAAAAGAAAAAAAATAAGCACATAAGTGCTTATAATGTAGGATCTTCTAGATCATCATTAAGATAAGTCGTTCTCTTAGACTTATCTTTTTTTATTTGGTCTGTACTAAAAGTGACGGTTTCTTTTGTATGAGTAGGTGCTGTATTGACAAGATTCACACCTAATGACCATTCTTCTAGTTCTTCCTCTAGAGTATCTGCATCCTTTGCTTTTACTTTAATAGCCATACACTTCACCTCTTTCGAATTAATTATATACATAATGTACTCTTTTTAAAAGCGAATAATAATGTTAAAATATGGGAAAGGAGTGAAATCATTATGATAATAGACTTAAACCAGATTCTATCTATTTTTAATATAGATTATGAAATAGTAAAAGAAAATAATAAACTAGGTGGAGCTTCTTTACCTAAACAGTTTAATCAAGGAGGAGAAATAAGAGCTCAATTCCTCTCACGTAAGTTCTCATTAATTTATGACCCGGATAAAATCAAACCTGAATGGGATCAAGTAGGACATAAGAAGTATGCCATGTTGTTTATGGAAGATAATCCAGGTATCATCTATCAGAAAACAGGATTCACATCTCAATCAGGTTATTTTGTACTAAAGTATGACAATGTAAAATACAAGATGTATAAAGTAGGATTAGAAACAGGCTATGTTTATCCTATCTATGATGGATCTACATTAGTAGCCTGTATTGTGGCTGATAAATCCATCTTCAATGAATTAAATCTCTATCATATTTATGCATCAAGTAAATCATATGCTTATATCGCAACTGTATTTGGCTTATATCTAGATGCCTGCATCCAGTTAAAGCATGGTCCTCTTATTACTTCACCAAGCTTTATTTCTGGAAAGAGCCTAAGAAAGAAATATGATCCTGCTTTTATTGAAAAAATAAAGGATATGGAAAACAAAGCGTAACAAAAATATTGTTGTTATAGAAAAAGTATGCTAATATGACTTTGGGAGTCGTATTACGATTAGAATAGCTCTTGGAAAGGTCTGAAATAGGGAGTCAGATCTTTTTTTATATATGTTCATACTTAGTTCATATACTAAGACTATAGTAATACCTGTAAAGAGGGCCACTCCCTAATAATAAAAGCGTCCTGTTTACGATTCATAAATAAAACTCCCTTCTAATTGTATTAAAATGTTTTTTAGAACCACTGGCTCTCCTCCAGTGGTTTTTACTTGTTTTAAAATAGTAGAAGACTATAATATACTTAGATGCCGACTTAGCTCAGTAGGTAGAGCAACATACTCGTAACATGTAGGTCACAGGTTCGATTCCTGCAGTCGGCACCATTTGTTTTGTACAAGTCATATATTTTGTCTATCTATTCGTTACAGCCCTTTCTCTTGCATAAAAGAAGAATATCACATATAATAAAAACGCAATAATATTCGTCTAGTCGCGGAAATATATTGCGTTTAGACCAGGTGGCAGTGCACTTGGTTTTTTATTTGTCTCAATTGACAACGCTTACACTATAGAGTAAACTATATATAGAAAGAAGTGATCCTGGCGGTATGATCTTATTATATATTGTATATATATGATAAGTATGATAACCAGGATCATTTTTATTTGGGAGGATTTGTTATGAAGATTATGGTACGTGCTGATGATTTAGGTTACAGCAAAGGTGTGAATTATGGTATTTATGATACCGTTAAAAATGGTGTGATTAAGAATATTGGCTTTATGGTGAATATGCCTGATTCTGTAGAAGGATATGAACTTGTAAAGGATTTAGATATCTGTTTAGGACAGCATACTAATGTATGTGTTGGTACTCCTATCAGTGATCCAAAACTCATTCCTAGTCTTGTAGATAAAAACGGACAATTTAAATCAAGTAGAACATATAGACAAAGTAAAGAAGACTTTGTAGTACTAGAGGAAGCCATTATAGAAATAGAAGCACAGTATGAAAGATTTAAAGAGATAACACATCTTGAGCCTTCTTATTTTGAAGCACATGCAGTGGCAAGTGAGAATCTATTAAAAGGAATAGAAATAGTAGCAAATAGACATCATTTGAAATTCAATGATATTTCTTTTGATGGAACACCCGTTGATCTTGCGGGAGAAAAACTCTATATGCATATGGAAAGTATGAAGGAAGGGTATGATCCTTTTAAATCATTTAAAGAAATGGTAGAAAATGCGCATGATGATGGATGTGATTTATTAGTTTGTCATCCAGGTTATCTAGATGCACAAATACTACGTACTTCTTCTCTCACTCTTGATCGTACAAAAGAAGCAGAGATGTTATGTTCAGAAGAACTCAAAGATTATCTAAAAGAACATGATATACACTTATATACATACGATGAAATAGGACGATAAAAGCTGCCATGATCGGCAGCTTTCTTTTTATTTACACATAATTTTAATAATTTCCTGGTCAGTAGAAGCCATACCTTGACTTCCTAATACACCGATGTTATGGATTGTATTTTCTATACCCTTAGAAATAATACCATCTCCACCATAGAACTGCTGACCATTCATATACATATCATAACCTAGAATACCAGCTTCTACACTCACTGCAATCTTTGCAGCACAACTTGCTTTAGCACCATCACAGATAATACCAGAAGTAATAGCTAAGGCATTCACAATTGTATGATTCATTACTTCTTCACTTGCACCCTTTAAATAAGCTAGTCCGGCACCACATGCAGCACCCGCACTCACTGCACCACAGAAAGCAGATAAACGACCAATCTCGGTCTTTAAATGAATGGCTGTTAAGTTAGAAATCACAAGAGCACGGTATAATGCTTCTTTATCTAAATGATCTCTTTCTGCATAAATAATAAGCGGTACAGATACAGTTAATCCCTGGTTACCACTACCAGAATTAATAACGACAGGTAGTTCACAACCATTCATTCTTGCATCACTACCAGCTGCTGCATAGGCCTTTAATAGACTTGGTAAATCTTTTCTAATCGCAATCACCTTACCAATATTAGCTCCATAATCACCATGCATTCCTTCTTGTGCAATGGCAGTATTACATTCAATCATCTGATCTAATAACTCTTTTACATCATCAATCTCTACTTCCTTCGCAAAAGTATAAATATCATGCATAGTAAGAGTTAAGTAATCTTCATCAATAGTCTGCTTTAATGCTTCTCCACATACAATAGTTTTATTATCTTTTGTCATTTCTACAATATGTGTATGTGTTCCCGCAATATGTACCATTGCTTCATGATCATCATTAGATACAGTTAAACGAATATCTAAAGTATAAGGGGATTCTAAAGGCTTAACCTTAATAGAAGCACTTTTCATGAGTTCAGTCATCGCAATAATATCTTCTTCCTTCACATGACTGATAACCTCTAATTCCGCTTCTGCATCTCCACCTGTAATCCCAATACAGGCAGCTGTTTCAATACCTTTGTTTCCATGAGTATGAGGCACAATAACACTCTTGACATTCTTGATGATATTGCCACTGACTTCAATCAATATCTTATTTGGCATATCTCCTAATGTCTTTCTTGCAAGACTTCCTGCATATGCAATTGCGATAGGTTCTGTACATCCCATGGCAGTTACGAGTTCCTTATTTAAGATTCTTACATAAGTCTCATATAGTTCTTTATCCATTTTTTTCTCCTTTTAAAAAGGCAATGCATACATTGCCTTATTGATCAATTTCTTTTCTATAAATGTCAAAACTGCTTACTATCATCGCAAATAAGAATCCAGTTGATACAAAGAAGATTGTGTAATCTAATAATCCATGAATATAGATCATCACAATATAGCCTACAATTAAAGCAACTAGAGTAGGGTTGCACTTTTTTCTTGATAAGCGATATAAACGTTTAATATTTTCAATGAAGAACGGTGCAATCACTAATAACCCAATAATCCCAAAACATAAAACAGGATCAATAAAGATATTATGTGAATGCTGTGTAGGATGCCCATTATATTGTGCATAAATATGCCAATATGTCATAGGTCCTTCACCAAATAAGAAATGTGTCTTAATGTTCTGAATAGCAACTTCCCAGATATGTTTTCTTACACCTAAGTATTTCACAATATTGCTCATACGTGGAATATATTGAGGTTTTGCGATAAAGAAACCAACACCTGCTGCACCTACAGCACAAATACTACCAAAACTCTTATAATTACGATTAAACAACAACATAATCGCAAGACCACCAGCAAGAGCAGGCCATGCAGTACGACACCCTGTTAAATAAAGACAGAATAAGTTAAGTAATGTGATTAAACCAATAATCACAATCTCTTTAATATGATCCATGAATCCATGATTATGTGTATACTTCAAGAACTTATAGAAGAGAATAGCCACAAAGAACTCAATCATCATTGCATAGTAGTTCGCATTAAAGAACATCGCATTCGTACGATACTGTGGCGCATTAAATACAACCAGATACCATCCCTCAAGATCAAACTGTCTTAAGATGAATACATATTCAATAATAGCCCATACACTCGCAAATACACTTAAACCAATCACTAGGTTCAACATTGTATCAAATAGTTCTTCACTTGCATGACGTCTATACACAAGTGTCATACTATATAACATTAAATATCCTAATGATACACCAGCTCCTGGCCAGTTCTGATAGAAGATACTAGTTAAGAAAATAAGTGCTGAAAAGAAAATAATATATTTACTGCGTTTTGTTTCTTCATAACCTTTCTTTACTTCACCCTGTTTGATCCATTTAAAGAATATAATTGCATGAATCACTACAGTAATATAGAAAGGAAGGAATATTGCGGCAATCGCAATCAGAAAATCACATTGTACAGAATCAAAACGTGACTTTAAGTTTT
>ERZ831634.744-NODE-744-length-38985-cov-8.626201_pt1 | contig 38985 bp, 37 predicted proteins | sample MGYA00519953_ERZ831634 | MGnify/ENA primary metagenome ERZ831634 (study PRJEB31850, sample SAMEA3708718) | human gut metagenome | biome: human gut; feature: human-associated habitat; material: faeces | place: China | collected 2014 ... | reverse complement strand
GTTTTCCAACATTCTTATATTGGCTTTTACCTACATTTTTATTTTATCCTTTGCATCAAGTTTCTTTTTATTTTCTTCTAAAACATTTTGAAAATCATTTTTATAACTTTGATACCATCTTTCTAATTCATTCATATTACCTAAGCTCCTAAATAAGAAATACCTTCTAATACAATTTTATAATTTAATAATCTGCTTCTAACAATACCTTTATTTATATCATTTTTTTTGCATATACCTTAGAAAAATTCAACCAAATAGATTGATAATACAATTTTGTGTGTATTCTTCTGTGTAAAGTATTATTTATAAAAGCGTAATTATAATAATTCTCAACAGTACCAAGAAGTCTACTTTCCTGGCACTCCTTAATCCTTTCAATTCATTGTTTGGTCTTGATATCATCATTAATGCTTTGAATATCCATGATCTCACCATCCTCTTTATAGTAAATTTAGTACTAAAATCACTACATAGAGTGAATTCAGTCAGTCAGTCACATTTGCACATATTGACTTTAAATTAAGCGTGAACTATAATAATTGTGAACGATGGAACAACCAGTAAGCGGTTGTCCTTGGGTTTTATATGATTGAAATGACTATCTCAAACTTTTCCCGAGGCTGAGGTAGTTATTTTTTTGCACTTTTATCTATAATGATAAGAAGTAACTTTACAATGATTCCTATAATAGACACAATAAATGCTAACGATGTTAACACCACCATGACTGTTTCATATGTTGTCATTGTGCATCACCTCCGTTTTTCAGATTTTCCCAAAACTTCTAGGAATGTGAATTTCGAAGGATTGCGTACCTTCGTCATGACGACCAAGGATAACCACCTACCGTATACGGTTGTTCCACATAAGAATTATAGCATATAAGCATATAACTGTAGGAGGTTATTAAGTATTAGAAGAAATAAAAAACCTATGAGAGAGCTACTCTCGTAGGTTTTCATATATAAACGAACTTTATGTTCGATTTATTCCTGAAAAAGCTTCTATTAAGTTCTTTTCTGTTTGTGTTCCTGCATATTTATTAGCCAAATGTATTCTCTCCTTTCATTCTTTGATAGGAATAATTCCTATTTATGTTCTAACTTTCGTTCTTTCTTTTGTCAATTAAAAAAGGAGAAAGAGAATTTCTCCTCTTATCACTAACATGATTGCAATAGAAAATGAACTCATATATGGAGAGGACTTAGTGACAGACACATTTCTATGTGCATTTTAATCATACTCTTTTTTTAGAATCAGCTTTTTATTTTGGAACAAATTGATCTTATTTGTATCTTCTTATTATACTATCTCTTGGATTATCTAAATGATATTCTTTAGCCCACTTTCTAAAATGTCGATTAATATATTGATTAAGTTGAACCATATCTCGTTTATTAAGATAGATGTCAACTAATCCAAGAGGATCTTCTAATGGATAATCTTTAATTCTTTCCATCATTTGATAAACAACTTCATTGTTCATAATTTGAAAAGAATAAGTATCATATTGTGTAATAACATCTAAATCTACATAATAATTCATAAATACTTCCATGAATCTCATAAGTCCAATTGAACTGGACATTGATAGTTTAAAGCATTTGACATCACTGTATTTTATTTCTGTCTGAACATATTGAAGAAAATCTTTATAAAAATATAAACGATCATAAATCGTTCCATAATCTAAAACATTATCTACTGTTATTTTAACTTTTTTTCTTTTAATATAATTATTAATTTTTTCATCTATATGATCTAAATCAAGTCGTCGTTGTTTTATCAAATCTTTTTTATTTTCCAAAACATCTCTAATTGATTTCTGTTTATTAATAATCTGTTTGATTTCTTCTATAGTGACGTCCATCTCTCTTAATAGGAGAATAAACTTAATTTTTGAAATATCATCTTGATTATAACATCGATAATTATTGTTATCTCTTGATGGTTTCACTAAACCTTCATTTTCATAATAAATTAACGTTTTCTTTGTAATATCTAACATTTCTTCTACTTCATGTGTTGTCATAACTATCACCTCTACTCATATTAAACAGTATGACCTTAGGATATAGTCAAGTATTTCTTACAATAAAGATAAATATAAGACAATATACATATTTGAATAACTTCCATCTTTTAATCTAACCCCTTGTGGGATCATACCAACTTCTTTAAACCCTAACGATTTATAAGTGTGTAAAGCTGACTTATTACTTTCAGCAATAGCATTAAATTGCATACCTCTAAAATCTGATTCCTTGGCTGTTTTAATAGAATGGTCCCCTAAATATTTTTCTAAATGTTTTTCTCTCATTGTTATAACTACTAAATTCAATATTTGATTATTTCGCTTTGGTTGATTACGCATTCTGATTAGGTTGACCAAGTGTTCCGATACTTTTGACCGACTAACCAATTTAATAAAATTCCAGCGGGGTTGACCAACCATTCCGATGAACCTGACCACCCAAAAATCTTGACTGTAAAAAGTACATCCAGGATTGTTTTTGTTTATCTGCTTTTCATTGACTTATAAGAGAGATGGAAGCAGAAAGGAAGTATTCGAAGAGGTAGAGAAGAAAACATTAAGACCGCTCCCTGAATTTCCTTTTGAGGTATGTCACTGGTTTTATTCAAGAAAGGTACAGCTTAACTGTCATATCGCTTATAAAAAAGAACTGGTATTCAGTTCCATATGAATATGTAGGCAAGATGGTAGATATTAAGGTAACTGAGACCACATTGACTACCTATTATCAGAATAAGCGTATTAATGTACATAAGGTGTTTCCAGATTACGTTATAAATAAATTCCACAAATAATCATGATATGCCAGAGTCTGTCAAAGTAACAGAATAGGATGATGAGCGCATAAAGAAAATAGTAGATATACTCTACTATTCTAATAATTCTAAAACTCTTTTTTGAATAATTTCTTCCAAATATTTGAGTCTTTTTCTAGGTAATCGATATTTATAATGACTTTCAAACTTGAAACCTATTAATTTTCTTAGTTTTTCCTTTTGTCTTTTTGTCATACGTGGTTTTACAAAAGCAATAAAATCTTGATATGTTGCAGGAAGTCTTGTTTGGATGTATTGATTAATATTTTTAAAATCATCATCCATAGCATAACAAAGAAGTGATAATCCATTATCAAAAATAGGCGCACATCCCACAATTTTATTTGATTTATTATCAATTAAAAAACCAAAGTTACCAAAATGACGATCTTCATTTAAAATAACTGCATCAAAAACAAGCATATCTAATAATTCTTGATAATAGCTTTCACCTAGCTTTTTATAATAATCAATAACTGACTCTATTCCACCTGTTTTAATAATTCTTCCAACTGGAATATAAGATACATTTTCATTTGTGAAAAGTAAACATGTTGAACAAAGCTTCCCTTTCCATTTAGAAAGTCCATAATCTACATAATGTAAATCCATTGTTTTGGCAATTTGTGAAGCATAATATTCACTATAAGGTTCTAAGCCACTATTCGCAAATCCTTCTGTTCCTGATTTATAAAGAAGAATATTATTTTTTCTTCTTCTCCATGATTTTGCTAGCATCCCATTTGTTGTAAATTCAGGCGAGGATCTAAATGAAGTTCTTGTATAACTTCCATATCCTGTAAAAGCAATGGAAGCAATATTTGTATTAAAAGAATTATGATAAAGATTTGTATCTTTAAATAAGTCTTTACAATCTTCTTGCACAACCCAATAACTATCATTCAATGATAAGCCTTGACATATATCAATAATACCTTTTGTATCTTTTTCATTTAATCCTAATCGAGATAAAAAATTAGAAACATAGGCTCTATTTCTAGGAATCGTCCTTTTTTGAAGCCATTTTTTTAATCCTTCATTACTTAATTCTAAGTCTAACGGTAAAAGATATTGTAAATTTTGATTAACAGTATTAATCAAAACTTCTAATCCATCATTTGTATTTTTCATAGAAAAATACAATAAATCATTATCATACTGTTTTAAAATATAATTCATGAAAAACACATCCTTTCGAAAAATAATTATCTAACAATTTCCATCAAACATAAATAATCTGCAATCTTTACTTTCATTACATCAATTTTACCTCATCTTTAAAGTAAAAAATAGCGATTTCTAGGTAGTGACACCCACATAAATCGCTATTTCTTGATTTTTTAAAATATCTTAAAAAATGTTGATTTCATCAGTTCTTTTTTGATGACATCCATTTTAACTCTTAATTTTGGTGGAGGCGGGGGGAATCGAACCCCCGTCCAAAAGCCGTTCCATATCAGGTGTCTACAGTTTATCTTATTGAATCAATTTAAGTATGTTACGATCAATAAGCAATCTTTCGCATACCGATTTCTAATTGGTTTTCATGAATATAGTCAGAACATCCTATATCCCTTATCTTACAGGTTATGTTACAGACTCTAAAGGTGTAAGCGCAGATAGGTCTGCATTCGCAAGTCTATGTCGACTATTAAGCGAAAGCGTAATTTGTTCTGTTTCCAGATATTTGTTTGTGCATGTAACGTTTGCCAACGACTGCTGCCTGATTCAAACTGACCCCTGTCGAATCCAAGACGCCCCCATTAGTAAGCGCGTTTGAGAGCTTTCTCAATATCGCGCTTAGCATCTTTTTCTTTTGAATCATTACGCTTGTCATAAAGCTTCTTACCTTTTGCAAGAGCTATTTCTAGCTTTGCTTTTGAGGTATTGAAGTAAAGCTTTGTAGGAACGATTGTTAAACCATCCTCACGAACCTTCTTCTCTAGTTTACTAATTTCTTTCTTATGAAGCAATAGTTTTCTAATACGTCTAGGTTCATGATTAAAGATATTTCCATTTTCATAAGGGGCAATATACATATTCTCAATAAAAGCTTCATGATCCTTGATTCTTACAAAGCAGTCTTTTAGGTTAGCACTGCCTTTGCGAATAGACTTGATTTCAGTACCTTTTAATTCAATACCTGCTTCAAAAGTTTCTAGGATAAAATAATCATGATATGCTTTTTTGTTATTTGAGACTATTTTCATATATATTACCTTCTTGTACGGAATTTTCTTTTCTTCTTTCTATGACTTCCAGCTTTTACAAGTTCGAAGTCAATTGTCTTTTCTAGCTTATTTGCTTCAGTTACTCTTACTTTTACTGGATCACTCATCTTGAACATACGTCCTGTATGTTCACCGATAAGAATAAGATTCTTTTCATCATAAGCATAATAATCATCTGTTAAGGAAGTCATATGAACAAGACCTTCGATGGTATTAGGAAGTGATACAAAGAATCCAAAACTTGTAATAGAAGAAATATAACCATCAAATACCTCACCAACATGATGAGACATAAATTCAGCTTTCTTCATATCTTCGACTTCACGTTCAATATCAATCGCAATTCTTTCACGATTAGAAGACTGTTCAGCAAGTACTGGAATCATTTCTTCAAACTCATTCATTCTAGAATAATCATTCTTAAATAAGTAAGTTCTAATTAAACGATGTACCAATAAGTCTGGATAACGTCTAATAGGTGATGTGAAGTGTGTATAGAATTCATCTGCAAGACCAAAGTGTCCAAGACATTGTGCATCATAACGTGCTTTCTGCATTGATCTTAATAATAATGTAGAAATAATATCATGCTCAGGTGTTCCCTTAGACTCTTCTATCATACGTGCTAATTCATGAGGGTTAATCTTTTCAAGAGACCCATGAATAGTATAACCCAAAGGCTTCGCAATGGAAACAAATTGTTGCAACTTCTCTTTCTTAGGATACTCATGGATACGATAGATGAAAGGAACATCCATCCATTTAAAGTGTTCAGCTACTGTTTCATTGGCACATAACATGAACTCTTCAATAATATGATCACTTTCACCACGATTTCTTAAGACAACATCTACAGCACGTCCTTTATCATCTACAAGAACCTTTGCTTCATCTACATCAAAGTCAATCGCACCACGACGATCTCTCTTCTTTCTTAAGATAGCAGCTAATTCTTTCATATTAAAGAATAACTCAACAGCATCACTGTATTTCTTCTTTAATCCTTTATGACCAGCAAGAATCGCATTCACATTATTGTATGTCATACGATGAGAACTTCTAATAACAGTAGGGTAGATGTTATGATCTACAACCTGACCCTTATCATTGATTTCCATAATACAACTGATTGCATAACGGTCTACACCTTCATTAAGTGAACAGATACCATTAGATAACTTATGAGGCAGCATAGGAATCACTCTATCTACAAGATAAATAGAAGTCCCTCTTCTAATCGCTTCCTTATTTAATTCAGTTCCTTCTTCTACATAGAATGAAACATCGGCAATATGAACACCTAACTGATAATTCCCATTATCTAATTTCTTTAAAGAAATCGCATCATCCAAATCCTTGGCATCATCACCATCAATAGTCACAATCTGCCAATCTCTAATATCTAAACGATTAGGAATATCACTTGGATCAATAGATTGAGGAATAGACTCAATCTCATCATAGACTGCCTGTGGAAAATCAATATCTACATCATACTTATTTACAACAGATAAGATATCAACACCAGGATCATTCTTATGACCAATAATCTTAACAATATCACCCTTTAAATAAGGCTCGTACTTCTTAATCTCTACAACAACCTTATGTCCAGGCATAGCTCCATGTGCATGGGCTTCATCTACATAAATCCAATCAGTAAACTTAGGATCATCAGGCATGATGATGAGTTCTCTTCTACCTTTTCTAACTAATCCAACAAGTCGAGTCATACCACGTTTAATGATCTTTACAACACGTCCTTCAGGTTTTCCTCTATAGACAGTTGTTTCAATCATAACCTCATCCTGATCAAAAGCACCATTGAGGTTCTTACTATTAATATAGTATTCAGTCTCTTCATCAACCTTTACAAAACCAAATCCCTTTTTATTTAAACTCAAAACACCTTTTAAATAATGGAAATCATCTATTAAATGATAGTTATTCTGATTATCTCTAATCACTTCACCATCTTCTTCTAATCTATTCATAAGCTTTACAAATGCGATATATTCTTCAGTAGAATCATAATGTAGTGCACTTGCAAGAGCATCTATTCTTCTATCCTTTAAGTCTTTATTCTTTAATAATTCTAAAACATCTTCTCTCATATATTCACCTCCAACAAAAGAAAAGAGGCACTCATAAGTGCCCCTTTATTATTATCCTGCCATTTTAATAAGAATTGCGATAACAAAGAATGCAATACCTAGTCCTACAGTAATACGTGTAAGAACTAAGTCTACCCCTCTTTCTTTTTGCTGTGCAAAAAGATTAGAGCTCTGACCAGTTAATGCATTAACAATACCATCAGTTTTTCCCGTTTGTAAAAGACACACAATAATTAGGGCTATAGAAACAATGATCAAAAGTACTTCTAACATTTTTCCTGCCTCCTTCTCTTTTAGACTTTTTCTACATTAGCGAATAAATAATATCATAAAAATATATTGATTACAACACCTTTATTCGTTCACACCATTGTTGTAATCGAGGGATACTACACTATAACGATTATTCTTTTCTATAAGTGTTACTTTTACGTTAATAGTTTGATAATTGTAATAGAAATTCTTTTTGTTAAAGGTGATTTCTAATCCAACATCCGTATACTCATAATCCTCCAAACCACTTAATGTAACATCGGATGCTCTTGTATAGTTCACTTCATATGTTGTGACTTCATCAAGATTTGTTTTATTCGCTATCATATCATTCACATCTGCATAATAGCTAGACTTCGCAAATTCTTCAAAGTTATCTAAACGATCACTATAGAAATATTGAGTACCACCAATTTCATTTTTCTTCTTATTAGAAATAGTAAAGAAATCAATCGCAAATAATGCAGCAACATTCTGACATGTATTTCTTTTCGTATGAGATGCTTTAATATCTTCATGCACCGACTTCATTAAAGAAGTAGGATGATTAGGCATATCATAAGTAATGATTGGAGTATTGACGATACGTTTCTTATCATTATGACTATGATAAACAAGAACGCCACTTACTGTAATTACAGCACATAAGAATCCAATTAGAATATATTTCACGTGATGTCTTTGGGCTATCATTAAATATGTCTTAGATTCTTTAATCTTTGGTAAATCATCTCTTTTTAAGAATATATTGAGGATTGTAAGAACTGGTTTATATTTACGTGAAATCATATTGGTATATTCCACGAATATCTCAAATACAAAGAGTAGTAATGCGAATAATAGAATAGATGCAGTTACACTATATATATGGATAAATGAGCAGATAGAGAATAATGCAGTCGCAATATATAGAATAAGAACACTCTTAGTCTGTCCTAGTTCTAGTGAAAACATCAATTTATGATGTAAATGTCCTTTATCTGCTTCATCAAAGCGTTGATGGTGGACTTTACGTCTAATAATCGCAATGAGTGTATCCATGATAGGTACTGCCAATACAACAATAGGTGCCCCTAAAGTAAAGAATGTAGAGGTCTTAAATCCAAATCCTAATAAAGAAATCACAGATAACATGAAACCAATAAATAAAGCTCCACAGTCACCCATGAATATTTTTGCAGGATGGAAGTTAAATACTAAGAAACCTCCAATGGATCCTGCAAGTAAGAGTGTTAATGAAGTGATATCTGTACGTCCATAATGTATAGAGATGAGTCCTGTAGTGATCAATACAATCATGGATATCCCACCACATAAACCATCTAATCCATCAATAAGGTTTACTGCATTGGTAATACCTACAATCCATCCTAGAGTTACTATTAAGGCAATAGAATAAGAAAGAACAGTAGGAATATAAGGAATAGTAAATCCCTTTAAAGATATTCCACCATAAAATATTACAATAAGTGCTGCGGCGACCTGTCCAAGAACCTTCATCTTTGGAGGAAGGTCATGAATATCATCATATAAACCAAATAAGAAAACAATCAAACCACCTATTAATATAGAGTTGATCTGATTATCTGTCTTAAGGAATACCATAGCCCCTATAAGGAATGCTACATAAATGGCATATCCACCTGTACGAGGAATAATACCATGATGTACAGTTCTATTATTTGTATGGGCGATTATACCCATTTCTTTTGTGATTTTACCGATAAAAGGGGTTAGGATGACAGATATAATGAATGTCACACAGAACGCTAATATACTATTGAGTGTCATAAATGCCTCCTTATTATGCTCATTATATATCAAATAGAAAGTATGTGCAAAACAAGGAAATTCACCGCAAACCAAATCAATTATTGTATAATATAGGCAGAGCGGATTTATACTAACTAAAATACATGTTGTTTTCATTGGTATAAATGATATAATCCCGTTTTTGACAGTTAGGTATGTAAAAAAGGGAGAAAAGTGCCTGTTTAAGGGCATTTTTCTCCCTTTTAAAATTGTTGTATGGGAAGCTTCTTATGAAATTTTTTTGATTTTTTTATTGAGATCCTTGGGCTGATAGTATTCTTTGTCGAGATCCAACCTGAATGTCTCATTTAATGCATCACATATCGCACTGCTTGTATATGTTGCCTGATAGTACAGATCATGGTTGTTCACCACATTCATATTCTTCAGGTTCTCTATTATCTCATCTGTGGTGAAGTGTCTGCCATTTCTATTGAGCTTGACCTCAATTATCCTTTGGATAAGAAGTGCAGTGTAGCATGTCATGAAGTGAGCGATTATTCTGTCGTCCCTTCTGTGATTTACTGGTCTTGCCTTGAAATTTGTCTTGAGGACTCTGAAGCAGTCTTCTATTTTATACCTCTGTGAGTTGATTCTAATGATTTCTTTAGCGTTATCTTCTGCATCAAGATTGGTAGCTACTGCATAGAATCCATCAAACATCTCTTCATTTTTTATCTTCTCCTCATCGATATAGTATCTGTCCTTATCATTTTTGTCTCTTTTTATAAATCTCTTCGGATCGTTTGGATTCTTCTTCAGATCATCAACCTTGTTGGCGCTTATCAGTCTTCTTGCACGCTCTATCTGTCTGTTTCTTACATATCTCTGATACTCCATGGCTTTTCTTGAGAATGTGACGATCACATACTGCTTCAGCTTTCCTTTGGACTTCTTCTCTTTTGTATTTCCGCAGGATGTTTCATATTCCTCGGTAAATCCAAGATCTATGGCCTTATCGGCAGGAATGACTTTATATACTACATCATCATAAAGCAATCTGTTTGATTCATCCATTCTGTCAAATTCACGCATCTCTTTCAGAGTCTTCGGCATATTATTTGATAATAATCTATAGCCGTCATCATTGAACACTGCTTCCTGAAGTGGCTTTGACAGCTTCTTTATGGACTGGGTGACGATGAAGGCTCTGCTTCCGAAGGAGTTGAATCTTCTAATATCCATCGATCCAAGACCGGCATCCGCACAGTATATAAGCCTTTTGTCTCTAAAGGATCTTATCATCTTTTTCTCAGTGGATGTGGCGCATAGCTGCTCGTTCTGATTTCCGGGATTGATGCACATGGAAAGAGGGATTCCCTGAGCATCGATGAATAATCCCATCTGCACGATAGGACTGGGCTGATGCTGCTTGGATATTCCATATTTTCTTAATGCGGAAGATACCTCTCCGGTGACCTCATCCACATAATCATCATCGGCTGTTTCTATCTCGAAATAGTAGTTGGTACAGTCAAAGTAGCACACAGAGGTATCTCTTCTGATGATACTGTTGCTTGCCTCATAGAGGTGGGTGATATAGTCATCAAAATGTCCTGCGAGGAGGCTCATGAATCTGAGTGATGATTCATAAAGGTAATGTGGCTGTTCATAGTATGTATGAAGGTGATCATAAATGCCCAGCTTTGATCGTGGATCGAGAATTCTTGATATCGTGAGAAATCTGTTTATAAGATTCGCGTCATATTCTGCTTTTGTATTCTCCATGATCCCATCAAGAAACTTCTTTATTTTCAGGTCATTATAGATGGACTGGATAAAGAAGTAGCCGATATTGAGATTCCTTGAATGTGCGACATGATCATCTGAAGAGGCAAGCTTCTTGGAAAAATCAATATTTACATCTAGTGATACTTTTCCGGCTTTATATTCCTCATTATATTTTGCGACCTCCTGTTTTGCATATTCGAGAGGATCATCAGTGATTCTGAGCAGATCATTATGCCTGCCGATTTTCTTTATATTTCTAGTCGTGGTCTTTTTGCCGTTCCTTATTCCCTGCTGAATGAAATATGTAGGGTTTTTGGAACGTCTGTCATAGTAAAGTTTCATAGAAATCAGCTCCTATGACAATTATATCATATTATACAACATCATACAACATTAAAAACCGAAAAATTTGACAAAAAAATAACGTTGTAATCAACGTTTTTTGAAATCTGGGGTTCTACAACTGTCAAAGTCCCGCTCCACTTTACAAAATAAATCTACTTTTCTATAGTGTCCATTCAACAGTGTCCATTTTAAAAAATACTGGTTAATAAAATAGTCTGTTAATTCATCACTTTTTCTAGAAAGCGTATACATAATTATTCATAACATGATAAAATATATTAAGTAATAGGTATGAATTATCTATGTTTCCGAAGATGAGGTGAATAAATGTGATAGAAGTAATAGAAAAAATTGGAAATATTGAAAATTTATTATTAAAGAATGAAAAGATGGAAGTTGTTGTCTCAACATTTGGTTGTACTATTATTAAGATGATTGTTGAAGATAAGAATGGAGTAAAAGGTGATGTTGTATTAGGTTATGATGACTTTAATCAATATCAGACTCTGGATGCTTATCTAGGTGCATTAGTAGGTAGAGTTGCGAATAGAATTGGAAAAGGAACATTTGAATTAAATGGTGAAACATATCATTTACCTATTAATAATGGCCCTAATAGTTTACACGGTGGTATTAAAGGATTTAGTTATCAGATCTTTGATTATGAAATCTTAGATGACTATACTATTAAGTTTACTTATCATGCAAAGGATGGAGAAGAAGGTTATCCAGGTAATATGGATTTTAGTGCTACTTATCATTTAGAGGGTACTACATTGACTATTTCTTATCATGCTACGAGTGATAAGGATACTTTAATTAATATTACTAACCATTCATATTTCAACTTATCAGGACATAAACATAATATCTATAATCACACTTTAAAGATTGATGCTGATTATTATGAACATGTAGATGCAGATGGTCTTGCTACAGGTGAAAAGGAAGCTGTAGAAGGTACTCCATTTGACTTTAGAAAACCTGCAAAGATTGGTGAACGTGTAGAAGTAGATCATCCACAATTAAAACTTGGTAATGGTTTTGACCATCATTTCTTCTTTACTACAGATAAGAACCAGGTTGTATTAGAAGATGAAGAAAGTGGTAGAAGATTAACAGTATCCACTACTTTGCCAGGAGCACAGATCTATACCGCAAACTATCTAGATGGTCGTATTGGTAAGAATGGTGAACCTTATAATGCGAGAGATGCAGTATGTATTGAAACACAGAACTTACCAGACGCTATTCATATTGAAAAGAATCCAAGCACTATTTTAAGAAAGGGAGAAACATTTGATGCACAGACATCTTATTGTTTAGAGGTAATTAAATAATGAAACTTGCAACACAGATTATTGAAGATATTAGAAATGGTCAGGCAGATGCTTTATTAACTGATATTTATGTAGATGAATCTTTATTAGATACTCAGAAAGAAAGATATATTGCAGCTATTGAAAAGTTCATCTCACTTTATGGTGATAAGGAAGTAGAAGTATTCTCAGCACCAGGTAGAAGTGAAGTATCTGGTAACCATACAGACCACCAGCATGGTGAAGTATTAGCTGCTGCAATTAACTTAGATATTATTGCGATTACAGCACCTAGAGATGGTGAAATTAAGGTATTATCTGATGATTATGACTTAAAGGCTGTAGCTTTAGATGACTTAGAAAAGAAAGCTGAAGAAGAAGGTACTTCAGAAGGATTAATTAGAGGGACTCTTGCACGCTTTAAGGAATTAGGTCTTCATATTGGTGGTTTTGAAGCTTATATGACAAGTGAAGTATTACAGGGTTCTGGTCTTTCTTCATCAGCAGCATTTGAAGTCATGATTGGTACTGTATTATCAGGTTTATATAATGATATGACAGTGAGTCCAGTATTGATTGCACAGATTGGTCAGTATACAGAAAACGTCTATTTTGGTAAACCATGTGGATTAATGGACCAGTGTGCAAGTTCAGTAGGTGCTCTTATTCATATTGACTTTAAAGACAATGATCATCCTGTTGTGGAAAAAGTAGATGTTGATTTCTCTTCATTCCATCATAGTTTATGTATTGTAGATGTTCATGCATCTCATGCAGACTTAACTGATGATTATGCAGCCATTCCTACAGAAATGAAGGAAGTAGCACACTTCTTTGGGAAAGAATTCTTAAGAGAAGTATCAGAAGAAGAATTTAAAGCACATATTCCTGAATTACGTGAAAAGATGAGTGACCGCTGTGTCATCCGTGCATTACACTTCTTTAAGGAAGATGCAAGAGTAGAAAAAGCAGTATCAGCCTTAAAGAACAATGACTTTGATACATTCAAGTCAGTCATCAAATCATCAGGAGACAGTTCTTATAAATACCTACAGAATATCTATTCTAATCATGATGAAACAAACCAGGCTGTTTCTATTGCCTTAGGCTTATCTGAAGATATCCTAGGTGATAAAGGTGTATGTAGAGTACATGGTGGTGGATTTGCAGGTACGATCCAGGCCTTTGTAGAAGATGATTATGTAGAAACATATAAGACTGAAATTGAAAAGTATTTTGGTGAAGGTTCTTGTCATATTCTTAAAGTAAGAAAGTATGGCGGTAAGAAAGTAGAATTATAAGCATTAGAAAACCTCTTTGATATGAGAATCAAAGAGGTTTTCTTTACTATAGAATTGATTTTTTCCATTTGATATTCTGCTTATCAAAAATGTTTGCAATCTCTCAATATCTTCAATGCTGGCATTTTTCTTTTCAAAATTGATAATATATAATTATTATTTATTATGTTAGAATATCTATGGTTGTAAATATTCTTGGTTTGTGAGGTTAGACAGAATGGAACTATTAACTGTTAAAAATAACATAATAAATTATTCGAATTTAAAAAAAGTAAGATTCTTCTTTTTTCATTTTATATACAAATTCTTTGTTCTATGCGGAGCAGTCTTAGCATTATTAGCCGCATTGATTAGGGTATTTAATGGTGGTATGTTTGATTTTATTAAATCTTCTCTAGTATTAGTTATTGTGTGTATATTACCTTTTGTTCAATCAGAAGTTATGTTGAAAAGATTCATAAAACTTCAAAAAGAAAAATATGGATCAGATCAGGTAAGTATCGATTTAATATTTGATAATGATGGAATTATTTCAGTTGAACAATCTACTCAAAATAAGAGTAAAATCATGTATAAGGATATTAAACAAGTTATAGAAACAAAAGAAATTATATTATTTATAACTAAGGCTGGATATGCAACATTTTTTGAAAGAAAAAATGTGGAATCAAATGATCTCGAAAAATTAAAACAATTCTTTGATAAACAGAATATTTTATGGGAAAAATCAATATTAAATATATTTTAAACTTGATAATTTAACTTCTGAAATAACTATAAGTAGGACAGTAAATGATGCAAGATGGGCTGTTCATTACGACAGCCCTTTACTAATAGGGGGTTTATTCCCCTGTTTTTTTTATGTATACTTGATTAAAAGCGAGGTAATAAGAAAAATGTTATTTAATACACATACACATTTAAATAGTGAACAATTATTTGAAAATCGTGATTTATATATTCAGAATGCAATAGATAGAGGTGTGAAGTACTTTACTGTTGTAGGTTATGATTTAGAGTCTTCACGTCTTGCAGTACAGATAGCGCATGAGTATGACTTTATTTATGCTGCAGTAGGTATTAGTCCTAATGATTGTAAAGAGACAACAGATGAGGATTTAGAGGCAATAGAAGCACTTGCGAAAGATCCTAAGGTTGTTGCTGTAGGTGAAATAGGATTAGATTACTATTGGGATGAAGCGTCTAAAGAAAAACAGATTGACTGTTTTAAGAAACAGTTAGAAATAGCCAAGAGATTATCTTTACCTGTCACTATTCATGCCAGAGATGCTTATGAAGATACATTTGATATTCTTTCTAAGTCAGGTGTAAAAGGTATTATGCATTGTTATAGTGGAAGTTATGAGATGGCTTTAAGATTCATTAAGATTGGTTATTATATTTCTTTGGCAGGTCCTGTTACTTTTAAGAATGCGAAGGTTCCTAAAAGAGTCGCTGAAGGCGTAGATTTAAACTATCTACTTGTAGAAACAGATGACCCTTATCTCACACCAGCACCTTATAGAGGAAAACAGAATGAACCAGGTAATGTCTATTTTGTTGCCCAGAAGATAGCTGAACTAAAAGGATTAAGCTATGAAGAGGTCGCAAAACAGACAACAGAGAATGCACTTAAAGTATTCCAGTTAAAGAAATAGTAATTAAAATAGGGTATAATGTAGTCTATCAGGAGGCTTTTTATGAACATTTATGATAAGCTCGAACAATTATCCCTTACAGAAAGTGAAAAAACACTTATAGATTATGTTATAGAACATTCAGAAGATATTATGAATATGTCTGCTGCAGATATTTCTAAGAATAGCTACGTATCTGTTTCTACTATTTATCGTATTATTGATAAACTAGAACTTTCAGGTTTACAGGCATTTAAATCCCATATTCATTTTGATCGTGAAAGATACCAGAAAGAACTTGTTTCAGTAGACTATAATTATCCTTTCAGGATCAATAACACAAACCATGAAATCATGACTAAAATGTTGAATCTCTATGATCAGACACTTCATTCTACATTAAACCTAGTGAATCTAGATGAATTTGGTAAAATTGTCCAGAAGATGTATGATGCAAATGTTATCGCATTATTTCCTTCTATAGGTAATTATTTTATGGCCGAATGTTTTAGACAGAATATGTTAGAAATAGGTAAGGATGTCATAGTAGAAAAACAGATCTTCTATCAAACAAAGGTGGCTGAAACATTAAAAAAAGGAGACCTCGCAATCGTGATCTCCTATGCCAATAGAACACCTCATGTAGAAGATTTCATTCGTGTGATGAATAAGAACCAGGTGACAACTGTTCTTATTTCTTCTACTAAAGAGAGTGAATTATCTAAACTTGTTGATTATCATCTCTATTTTGCATCGTATGAAGATTCAGAAGAAAAGATTGCATCTTTTTCTTCAAGAGCTTCATTACAGTTCTTATTAGACTGTTTATATGCATGTTATTTTAATAGAGACTATGAAAAGAATATAGACTATCGTATTGAACACTATATAGAACTTTCTTAGTTCTGTGTTGTACTTAATATCATAGTCCCAAGAAGAATATATTCCTGCATGTTATCTACTTTGGTAATAGGCGGAATATATTTTTTTGGTATAAGAGTAGCCATTTCTTCATATAGAGGAAGTATATGAGGAATAAAGTCACAATAAAGAACAAGTTCCTCAGGACTTAATAAACTAATAATAGAAACAAGAGTACGTGATACAACCTCAATGCAACCTTCAGGAGACATACTCAATGTTTTCTTATCTGTTGATAAATCAAGTGGAAGGAATTGTACTTCTCCTACAAGATTATGCATACCATGTAAAAGACAATTATCTACAATAATACCAGCACCACTTAGAGCATAAACTGGCTGGAATAAGAAAGCCAGTGAACTTACTTGATCCTGTGAAGAATAATAGCCGACTGCCGCTGCATTCACATCATTACATATACATACAGGAAGATGATAACGCTGGGTTAATACATCCTCTAAACACTCAGGTGTTTCCCATCCTTCAAGACTTGTAGAAGAAACATAACCATCATCAATAATACCTGGTGTTGCGATACCAATATAACGTATACGAGGATAATGAAGACGAGCAATATCAATAACATCATAAATATCCTGGATATTGATAGTAGGCTTGATAATTTCATTATCCAATAATATTTCTTGATTCTTATCATAGACACGATAAGCAATATGTACGGACTGTTTATTACGGAATAAAGAAAGAGCTAATGTCTTATGCTTAATCTCTACATTTAACATAACAGGTAAGGGAATCTTATGATCAGATTGGTTCTTTTTCATCTCTAATGATTCTTTTACAAGTGTAAAGATTGCTTTTACATCATATTTTGCAAATACTTCAGGTGGTACATTTAAGACAATCTTATCTTTAAGAATATCACATGCTTTAGCATGTAAATAAGAAATCTGTGGTGCTAAGAGAACCACATCATAATCCTGTGCTACATAGTATAAATTATTATAACCACTTGCCTCTGTCACAAAAGGAAGACTCATTAACTTAGAAGCTTCATTCATCTTCATCGCAAAATAACTGGTTGTTAAACCACCACTACAACAAAGAAGAATCTTAATAGTTGGAGCCTCTCCCATATGTTTCATGTAATGTGTTAATTCTTTAAAAAGCTTGATGGCATGATTCAATGTTTTCATCTGGAAATGTAGATAATATTCAGTATCACCAGATTGTGTATTAGTTGCTTTAAACTCTATGATATTCATTGGATTAAAGACAATTTCAATGTCTGCATGCTTATTATAATAATGAATAACGCTATGATCCTCATTCTCATGAACTTCATAATCAGGAATCTCCTGTAGTAGAATCCATTTTTCAAATATAATTGTATAAATATCACTTAAGAAATCATCCATGAATATCACCTCCATGTTTATATTTTAACATACTCCTAATCTTTAAATACAGTAACTCTTCAAAGATGAAAAATATATATCATATAAACTAAATTAAAGGTGATAGAAATGAAAAGAACCTTGCGAATGCAAGGTTCTAGATATCCATCTCAAAGATGAATTTAGTATTTGTGATATTGTTTCCTGATAGACCACTATAATGGTCTTTTTCTTTTAACTTCTTAATTGTAGTCATATCAGTGATCTTTTGAATACCTTCTTGATCAAATAGACTCATTCCTTCAGATAAGCTTTTTGCGCCAGTTATAAGTGTCTGGTATTGTTGAGAAAGTTTATTTCCTGCCTGACTCAACTCTGACAAGCTAGAAGATAATGTCTCTAATTGTTTTGATACAGGACTTTGAGAAAGCAATTGTGAGAGTTGTTCTAGACTCTTCTTATTCTGCGCTAAGCTTTCTTGAACACCTTCACTGATTGCTTTATTCACTGCAATACGCTGTTCATCTGTAAGATTAATACTATTAATCTTAGATTGAATCAATTCTGTAGGATTCTTCATGGAAGATATTAAGTTTTTAATAAGTGCCTGTGTAGAAGCATCATATTGTTTAGAGCCTTTTAATAATGCATTGGCTCCATCACTTACACGAGATACACTAGACATATAAGTATTAAGGTATTGTCCATACGTTGTACATCCTGCCAATAATTGAGCTGAACCTTCTACTAACTTCTGTGATGATTGATTTAATTGATCCGTTGTCTTTGTGAGTTCACTTAAGTCTAAATCTTTAAAGATACCCTCAGTAAATACAGTACTCATATAGTCACATTGGAAATTCTTGATCTTCATAGTCACTTCCATGGAATCCTTAAATGGTGCATAACCTGGACATCCCAATCCAACAATTGCTTGATAATCATCCATCAATATACTCTTCCCATTCTTTACTTCAATATCACTCACTGTTTCTTGAGGAAGAAGCATAATAGTAGTCGCCACAAAAGGTGTTTCAGTACTATTCTTATACTTAAATACAGCTTTTAATGTCCCTGTTTTACCATTGATATCTGTCACTTTCTGTCCATCCAAATAATAAGTGACATCTACACCAACAGGAAGAGATGTATCTAAAGTACCTGTATATTGAATATTATTCTTGTTATTCTCTATCAACAATGAATGATTATTTAAAGTAATATTCTCATCACCCTTATTGCTGATATTTTTTAATACAGTTGTATCTTTAATAAGATCACCTTCACTTATAGAAGGAATAGTCACTTCCGCTTTTGTGCTTTTTATCTCTCCGAGTGTATTTGTCTTTACAGTAATTGTTTCACTCTTATTCACTGCTTCTTTTACATCATGTCCATTAGTTGTAAGTACAACAGGTGTTTCATCTACAATTGTCTTTGTTTCTTTTTTCTTTGTTTGTGTTGTACATCCTGCAAGCATGATACAACATAGTATCGCTATTAACTTCTTATTCATATTAGTGTCTCCTACTCTATATTCTTCAATGCATCCTGCATTGGGATCTTTTTAATCTTTCTATACTCAATCAACATCACTATAAAATAGCTGATAAAACCAATAATAATTGTTTTTAAGAAAGTAAGTGCACTCACATTTAAAGGCATCCATCCAGCCATCTCTTTCTTCATCATTGCCTCAAATATTGGCTTTAATATCGCATAATCTAATGGCACAGTGATAAGAATAAACAGAGATACAATAATAGATGTCGACACAATATAAATAGAACTTACTTCATGATTGGTATAACCAAGAATCTTAGTCATAGAAATAGACTGCGCATTCTTTTCAATGATTGTTTTTGTAAGAAGATAAATAAGCACAATAAACATGATGACAGCCATTCCACAAAGTAAATAAGCCATACCTCCCATTGATACATTCAATTGTCGAGATACTTTACTTAGTGAATCATAATCAATAGTTGTACCTATATACTTTTCATTCATATCGGTAATAGGATTCTTTGAGAAATAACCTGAAAAATAATCATCATCTAAATCAAATAACTGATTCATTTTTTTCTGATTCATGAATATCGCAATCGCACCTGGATAGTTATATTCACCACTGACCTTTAATGTATACTTCTTATTTGTATACTCTGTCTTTAAGTGAATGATATCACCTTTATGAATCTGATATTTATCTGCATAAGCACTTGATACATAAACACCATCATTAATAGAAATATAACGACTATTCTTCTTTACACCATATACAGTTACAGTATCTAAGGTATTGTCTTCCATCTTTAAGTTATAAGCACTAAATTTCTCAGCTGTCTTTTCTTCTGTTTCTATTCCCTTTGTGAAAGTATAAGCTTCTATCATATTAGAAAAGCTCTTTTCACTAGACTGCAAGCTTGCTGGTACTTTAAGAATATATTGATAATCCGCAAACATATTCTGTTTAATATTGGTTCCATATGAATTAATAATATCTGGCATTGCAAGTCCAAATAACAAAATCATATTCGCAAACATTAAACCGATAAACATCACAATATAATGAGCTTTATTTTGAAGAATAATACGTGTTCTAAAACGTGTAATAAAAGGAATACGTGTGGACAAAGGCATGACATGGGACTGTTTATGTCTCTTTAAATCTCTTCTTAAGAACTTAAGAGGAGATAAAGAAAACTGTCTATTTAATATAAAGAGATTAATAATAAACATGAGTATGACAGGTATAATTGTTGTCTGAATAAAAGCACTTGTACTCCATACTGTTTGATAAGTCGTTAAACTATAACTGGCATAATATAAATTCGCCATAGTTACTCTAAAATAGGTATAACCTAGAATATTACCTATCAAGGCACTCATAAGTGTCACAATAATAGGAAGTGTCATATAATGACTGATCAATTCTTTCTTTGTATAACCAGATGCCAGTAATGTCCCAATCACATTAGATTCTTTCTGGATTGTATTGGTCATAGTCACCGCAAATACAAATGCGATAATCACAATCATGATATATAAGAGAAGTCTGACCATCACGCCATCACTACCCATATCATCACCAGTAAAATGAATGGCCTGATTCTCATATTGAGGAATATATTCTTCTAGATGTACTTCTTTATTCAATAACTTTAAGAATGATTCAGATTTCTTTTCTTCATTCTTTGGTTTATTTGTATAAAGCCATGAATAGCTATAAGTCATATGTGCTGTATCCCATTGATTAAATAAAGAAGGTTGCACAACAGCCACACCAAATTTGATGGCATCAAACATCGTATCACTATTATTCTCAAATAATGCAGAATAATCAGGTAAAGCCACTAAACCACAGATCTTTAATGAATGATTTTTACTTTTAATCGTATCCCCGATAGATAACTTGTTATTGACGGCATACATGCGATCTATCGCAATTTCTTTATCATTTTGAGGAAGTCTTCCTTTCATCACACATACTTTATTTACACTTTGAGGTGTCGCAAAGATACGTAATTTATTTCCATTGATCAATGTTTCTTCTACATAAGAATGATCATAGAGATGTACACCGGCTTTAGAAATATTAATCAAAGACTGATTATTTAGTTTTTTGTCTACATTAAAGTGACCATCTTCAATCGTATACTTCTCAAAACTTTCATTATAAGCTTTGATCATACTCTCATCCGCCACAATAAAACCAGATACAAGACCAATCATACCTGTCATCAATAAGAAGATGACAAGATACTTACTCCAATCTTCTTTTAATTCACGTATAAAACGTTTATTTAATGGATTCTTCATATTACCAATCCACCTCATTGACTCGTTTGCGATCTGTATTGATATAGTCTTCTTTAATTCTTCCATCATGTAATACAAAGATATGATTCGCAATATATTTTATAGCTTCATTGTGTGTCACCATGATGATTGTATTTCCAAATTTCTCATTAATATCACAGATTAACTGTAATATATCCTGTGATGTACGATAATCTAGCGCACCAGTCGGTTCATCACAAAGAAGAATATCTGGATTCTTTATAACTGCACGTCCAATCGCAGTACGCTGTTGTTGTCCACCAGATAATTGATTAGGTAATTTGTTCTGATGTTCATATAAACCAAGTGTATGTAATAAATCATCAATATCCAAAGGCTTCTTACTTAAATAAGCACCTACTTCAATATTCTCTCTCACTGTTAAGTTAGGAATTAAATTATACATCTGGAATATATAACCTAAATGATCACGTCTATATTGACTTAATTCCTTCTCTTTCATTGTCTTTAAACGATGTTTATTAATAATAAGTTCTCCCTCATCTAAACTATCAATACCCCCAATAATATTAAGTAGTGTAGATTTACCAGAACCTGAAGGACCAAGTAATACGCAGAATTCCCTTTGATTAATAGTCATATCAATCCCTTTTAATACATCTATATGACTCTCTCCCTGTCCAAAAGATTTCTTTAAATTTTTGATCTCTAAAAAGTTCATAACATCTCCTCCTATGTTAGTGTTATCTAACCATATTATACTCTTAGGGTTAGTTCGTGCAAACTAAAAAATATGATATAATGAATAAAAAATGAGGTACATATATGAATTATACAGAAGAAGAATTATGCACATTAGTAGAAGAACTACCAGATATCTCATATAACTTACAGATGCCTGTGACTTCTATTAATCTATTAGGCTTAACACCAGATTTATTTGATGAAGAAGTCTATGAAATATTAAAGGATTACTTTACTGAACAGAAATACAATGTACTTACAACGTTCTTATATCATGATACATCCCTTGATATGGCCGGTTATGCAGATGTGAATATTGTAGTATCAGTGAAAGGATTAAAGATTGCAGAATTATTAAAAGAGAAGTATGGCACACCTTATGTTGTAGGATTCCCTTATGGGAAGTTCTCTTCTTATTTCTTTATGGCTGTTGAACAGGCATTGGAAACTGGCATAGATCAGATTCCTTATCAGAACTTCTTTAGATTACAGACAGACAAAATGATTCAATTACAGGGTGATCCTGTAATCATGAGTTCTATTGGTTTTTCTCTATCCCAACAATATGATCTTGGCTATCAAGTCATCTCAGATAGAAAGGAAACATTAGGTACAGTAGATCTTAAAGAGACTAAAAAAGATGATATCCAAGTCGATATCACCTTCCCATTACATGAATCTATATTTGATTTAACTATTCATGACCTGTAATACACAATTCTCGATTGTTTCTATTCCCTGATCATGAAAAGCATGAAGTAAATCTTCATCGTAAGTGCCTGGCTGCATCCAGGCATACTTAATACCAAGTTCTCTCATCTCTCTTATATAAGTCATACCAATTGTCTTATTAACGACAAAAACAACAACATCTACAGGATACTCTATATCCATCAGAGATGTATACATCTTGTCATTGTCTATTGTGTCATACTTAGGAGATATACCATACACATGTTTCCCTGCACTCTTTAAGCACTGATAAATTTGATAACTGTACTTTTTAGGATCAGGACTCATCCCAATGACACAATAATTATTATAGATCTTTAAAATATCTCTTTCTTTCATCGTTCATCACCGTTTTTATTATATCATACCACCAACATTTTTGATTGAATTTTACACCATAATAATGCATTTGTGGTATAATGACAAACGCGAATTGATGTGTTAATATAGACACGTATTAAATAAGAAAGGAAGGTCGTTTATAGTGTACGATATTATAGTTGTAGGTGCTGGCCATGCAGGTATTGAAGCATGTCTTGCTGGTGCAAGAACAGGAAATAAAACATTACTTATTACAAGCAACTTCTCTAATGCAGGAAGCATGCCTTGTAATACATCCATCGGAGGACCTGCAAAGGGCATTATTGTAAGAGAAATAGATGCACTTGGGGGACAGATGGGTAAAACTACAGATGCGACTTACCTTCAGATGAAGATGTTGAATACTGCGAAAGGTCCAGGTGTTCAGTCTCTTCGTGCACAGGCAGATAAGAAAGCTTATCCACGCTATATGCAGAAAGTATTAAAGGAACAGGAAAATCTTGATATTGTAGAAGCCATGGTAGAGGATTTGATTGTAGAAGGTGATGAGTGTAAGGGTGTTATTCTTGCAGATGGGACACGTTATGAATCTCATACGACAATTCTTACTACAGGAACTTATTTAAAGGCTGAAATCCTTGTTGGTCATTCTAAGACTCCTAGTGGACCAGACAAACAGAAGGAAAGCTTATATTTATCAAGTAAGTTAAAGGATTATGGATTTAGAATCCAGAGATTGAAGACAGGTACACCACCTCGTGTAGAAATTAATTCTATTGATTATTCAAAAACAACAGTACAGCCTGGTACAGATGCGAAACTTTCATTCTCATATGAAACAACCCATTTCACACCAGTAGAAGATCAGACTGTATGTTACTTAACATATACAACAGAAGAAACACATAAGCTGATTAGAGATAATCTAGATAAGTGTGCGATGTTCTCAGGGCTTATTAAAGGTATTGGACCACGTTACTGCCCTTCTATTGAAGATAAGGTTGTTAAGTTTGCAGATAAGGAAAGACATCAGATCTTCTTAGAACCAGAATCTAAGGAAATGAATACCATTTATGTACAGGGATTCTCTACATCTATGCCTCATGATATTCAGGAAAAAATGGTGCATTCATTACCAGGTCTTGAAAACTGTACTATTTTAAAATATGCCTATGCGATTGAATATGATGCGATTGATCCATTACAGTTATGGCCTAGTCTAGAAACAAAGGTCTTAAAGAATCTCTTTACTGCAGGTCAGATCAATGGGACTTCAGGTTATGAAGAAGCAGCAGGACAGGGACTTATTGCAGGTATTAATGCCTCTAAGAAAGTAAAAGGTGATAAACCTTTAATCTTGAAACGTGATGAAGCTTATATTGGTGTATTGATTGATGACTTAGTGACTAAAGGTACTAAAGAACCATATCGTATGTTAACAAGTCGTGCTGAATATAGATTATTATTAAGACATGATAATGCGGATGAAAGATTAAGAAAATATGGCCATGATGCAGGTCTTGTAAATGATGAAGTCTATTCACTTTATCTAGATAAAATGAATCGTATCCATGCTGAAATAGAACGTCTAGATACCATTCATTTCTCACCTAAGAGTGAAATCAATGACCTCTTAGAAGAGAAGGGTTCAACACGTTTAAAAGAAGGTGTAACTGCCCGTGCCATTCTTCAAAGACCAGAATTAGTCTATGAAGACTTATTACCTTATATTGAACATGTTGATTTAACTGAAGAAGAAATGAGAAGAGTTACTATTCTTATTAAATATAAGGGATATATTGAAAAAACATTAAGACAAGTAGAAAAAGTAAAGAATATGGAAGAAAAGCAGATTCCTGCTGACTTAGACTATGATGATGTATTAAACTTATCATTAGAAGCAAGACAGAAACTAAAGAAGGTCAGACCTGTAACTATTGGTCAGGCAACACGTATTTCTGGTATTAATCCTGCAGATATTTCTGTTTTACTTATTCACTTAAAAACACAATACGGAGATTAATATGACACAACAAGAATTTATTGTGAGCTTAGAAGAAAAAGGCATTGTGCTTTCAGAGAAACAGATTGAACAGTTTGAAAAGTATTATGAAATACTTGTAGAATGGAATGAGAAGATGAACTTAACCGCTATTACAGATCGTGAAGGTGTTTATTTAAAACACTTCTATGATTCTCTTACAATTGCGTTTGATTTCCCATTCTCTAATCAAACAATCTGTGATGTAGGTGCAGGTGCTGGATTCCCTTCAGTTCCACTTAAAATCGTTTATCCAGAATTAAATGTCACTATTGTAGATTCTTTGAATAAGAGAATTACATTCTTGAATCATTTATTTAAAGAATTAGAATTAGATCATATTCAAGCAGTTGCATCACGTGCTGAAGATTTCTGTAAAGATCATCGTGAATCATTTGATATTGTCATGGCACGTGCAGTTGCAAGATTAAATATCTTAGATGAACTTTGTCTCCCATTAGTGAAGAAAGATGGTTATTTCCTTTCATTAAAAGGACTCAAAGCCCCTGAAGAATTAAAAGAAGCGAAGGGAGGCATAAAGGTACTTGGAGGAGAAGTGATGGATGATTTTACTTTTACTTTAAGTGATCAGAATGATCATCGTCATAACATCGTGATCAAGAAAGTGAAATCAACACCTGCAAAGTACCCAAGAAACTATGGACAAATTAAGAAGAAGCCTTTATAGAAAGAAAAAGAACGTTATTAAAGATGCTTATTGTTTCTTAGATATCAATGATATTGTTGCGAATAAGGAACAGCCAAGAACTCATTTTGAAGATGAGAAGATCCAGGAACTCGCTGAATCTATTATGCAGAATGGTCTTTTACAGCCTATTGTAGTCAGAGAATATGAAGGTAAATATCAGATTGTTGTAGGAGAAAGAAGATACCGTGCTTGTAAACTAGCAGGTATTACAGAAGTGCCATGTATCATTCAGGAACTCGATGACAATCAGACAGCTAACGCGGCATTAGTAGAAAATATTCAAAGAGAAAATCTTTCAGCAATAGAAGAAGCCTTAGCTTACCAGCAGATTCTAGATACACAGGGTTTAACACAAGCTCAGTTAGCTGAAAAAGTAGGTAAAAAACAGTCTACAGTAGCCAATAAACTTAGACTCTTAAAACTTCCTATGACAGTACAGGAATCAGTTAAGAAAAAAGAAATCTCTGAAAGACATGCCCGTGCTTTATTAAAACTAGAAGATACAGCACAACAAAATAATATGTTGAAGGAGATTCTTGAACATAACTTGACTGTCGATGAAACAGAAAAAAGAATTGCGAAACTATTAGCACCTAAAAAAGAAAAACCACGTGTACGTACATTCTCTAAAAGTGTTAAAATCGCCCTCAATACAATCAATCAGGCAGTGAAGATGGTCACTGATGCTGGAACTGATGTAGAAGAAAATATCGATGAAACAGATGATGAAGTCATCATCACCATAAAAGTAAAGAAGTAGATCCTAATTAGTAGGACCTACTTCTTTTTTAAGCCTTTCTGGAATTCTATTATGGAATACAATGTCCATGACTTCATCATAAGTGAATTCATAACATTCATTTGTCTCAGTTACATGTATTCTTAATACATCACCTCTCTCTGCTTCTCTTAAGAATAAATATAAATTTCTCATCAATTCTTCCATAGGGAACCTCCTATATATTTATTCTCAAGAAACTTTTAAATTACTTAATATTGAATCAATTATGTATATCATATTGTTTTTTTGATGAGTTATATATAGTTAAAATGAAAGATATATTCAGGTATATTGAAAGTAGGAACTATGAAGAAAGCACTTATTATAATGTGAGAAGTTGTTGCATCATTTTTTGTTGCAATCTATGTAGGTTTACCATTAACTGGTTTTGTGACAAAATGGATATGCTGTTGTGACAAAGAAGTAGAAGTTTTCACTATTTTCCTGATCATCCTATTTGGAATCTTGATCTTGAATAAGATCGATAAAGAATTTTAAGTACAAAAAAAGATTGAGCTAAGCTCAATCTTCAACACATACGCATACAGGTGCAGGAATTTCCAATTCAGAATCTGTCATCAGTAGCTTTTCATTCTCTTCATCAAAAGTTAGAACTTGTAACTTATTATCTTCCTGAGCCCCTACAATAACATACTTATCATCAATAATATTGAAGTCTCTTGGTTCTTTACCTGTATGTACCATATAAAGTAAAGAAATCTTACCATTCTCTTTATTGACTCTATATAACGCAATAGAATTATGACCTCTATTAGATACAAGTAGATGTTCTCCACTTCTTGTAAGATGAATGGCTGCAGCTGCATTAAATCCCTTGAAATGACGTGGAATACAATGAATAGCCTGAACTAAACTCATACGACCCTCATTATACTTAAAGACCATGATCTTATTCGCAATCTCATTAATGAGATAACCATAACGCCCATCTTGTGAGAAAATCAAATGTCTAGGACCAGAACCAGGTACAACATTTACTGTATAATCTGTATTCTCTTTAAGAACACCATCTTTATAATTGTACATCACAATCTTATCAGCACCTAAATCTACAGCATATAAGAAACGTCTGTCAGGTGTAAAACCAACATTATGTACATGAGGTGCAGTCTGTCTCTTTAATAAATCAGGACCCATACCAGTATGTCTCACAGCCCCAATCTTATGATCAATACGATAATTTTCTAGCTTATAAGCAGCTGTTGCACCAACATGATAGTTTGCAGCAAAGATATACTTATTATCATCAGAAATACATAAATGTGTATAACTTCTACCAGAAGAAGAATAATTGTTATTAAGAATCAATTCATTCTTATGAATACTAAAACTTCCTAATCCTCCACCTTCATTATTAGATCTCGCATTCTTATAAGATACATAAAGTTCTTTATTCTTCGCAATCAGATATGATGGAAAATCCTGAGTTAATATCTGTTGTATTTTTTTTAATTCCAATGTTTCTTCATTAAAAGAAACGATATAGATTCCTTTATCGTCACCTTTACCGTAGCTTGCAACATAAAACGTTTTCATAGAACACCTCCATATGAAAATATTTTATCACAATTATTCTCTATTTACTAATGAGTTTCAATATTATAAAATAATTGTAAAATAGTCAAAGGAGGACAAAAGGTTGGATAATAAGGAACTTTTATCTATGAGTGATGGTCTTTTAATTCAATTATTACAGAAAAATGCAAGATATAAGGTTTCTGACCTAGCCGCCGCGCTAGCAGAATCTAAAGACAGCATTGTAGAAAGATTAAATAGACTAGAAAAAGAGAAGATTATTTGTGGTTACCATACTATTGTCAACTGGGACAAGACAAATACTGAACTTGTGACTGCGATGATTGAGATTAATGCTATTCCTGAAAGAGAATATGGTTATGATCGTATTGCATCACACATTTATAAGTACGAAGAAATTGAAACAATGTATTTATTATCTGGTGATTATGATTTTATGTGCATTGTAAAGGGTCGTACTATGCAGGAAGTCGCGCACTTTGTTGCATCTAAATTGGCATGTATTCCTGGTGTTACAGGAACAAAAACAACATTTGTGTTAAAGCCATATAAGACAGATGGACATGTCCTAGTAGATGATGAAGATGGTAAAAATACGCGACTGGTGGTGACTCCATAAAATGGATTATGAGAAGAAATTAAGTACTGCAGCACAAACTATTAAACCAAGTGGTATTCGTAAGTTCTTTGATCTTGCGAACCAGATGGAAGGTGTTATTTCATTAGGTGTAGGGGAACCTGATTTTGCGACACCTTGGAAGATTAGAGAAGCTGCAATCTATTCAATTGAAAAAGGACGTACTTTCTATACAGCCAATAGAGGTTTATTAGAATTACGTCAGGAAATTAGTAATTATTATTATCGTCGTTTTGGTGTACATTATGATCCTGAAAAGGAAATCATTGTGACTGTAGGTGGTTCAGAAGGTATCGATATCGCAGTAAGAGCCTTAATGAATCCAGGTGATGAAATGATTATCTTAGACCCAGGATATGTTGCTTATGAACCAAGTGTTATTCTTTCAGGAGGAGTACCTGTAAGAATTCATCTAGAAGAAAAAGATGAATTCAAGTTAACACCTGAAAAGCTTAAAGCAGCTATTACACCAAAGACAAAGGTTATGTTGATCAATTTCCCTTCAAACCCAACTGGTGGGGCAATGACAAGAGAAGACTATGAAAAACTAGTACCTATTATTAAAGAATCAGGTATTATCGTTATATCAGATGAAATCTATGCAGAATTAAGTTATGAAGAACCATTCTGCACATTAGCTTCATTCCCAGAAATCAGAGATCAGATTGTTGTCATCAATGGTTTCTCTAAGGCTTATGCTATGACTGGATGGAGACTTGGTTATGTCCTTGCAAACCCAGTACTCTCTAAGGCAATGTGTAAGATTCATCAGTATATTATCATGTCAGCACCTACTGGTGCACAATATGGTGCATTAGATGGACTTAGACATTGTGACAAAGAAGTAGAAGAAATGAGAGCTTCTTATCTCTCACGTAGAAACTTCCTTGTAAAAACATTTAATGATATGGGACTTCATACATTTAACCCAATGGGAGCTTTCTATGTATTCCCATGTATCCGTTCTACAGGACTTACATCTGAAGAATTCTGTGAACAATTATTAAATGATCAGAAGGTAGCCTGTGTACCAGGTAATGCCTTTGGTGATGCAGGAGAAGGATTTATCCGTGTCTCTTATGCATACTCATTAGAAGAATTAAAAATAGCGACCGAGAAGATTAAACTATTCTTAGATAACTTAAAAAACAGATCTCATTAGAGGTCTGTTTTTTCTCTTTCAAGCATCTCCTGATAGCTATAAACACAGCCACAGTAATTTTGTCTATACATATGATATTCATCACTCATACGTGTTGATTTTAAATAACCATTATCCTTCTTAAAATCACTATGAAGGAATTTTGGTGTTTCTAGATCTAAATCATCACCAATCTCATTGATCCATTGGCTATTCTTATGAGGAGAAACAGACAACACAGTTGTCCAATAATCAAAACCATGCATTCTAGCATAATCTCTTGCTTTCTCCATTCTTACTTTATAACACACATAACAGCGGTAGCCCTTTTCCCCAGTATCCTTATATGGCGCAATATGCGTCAAATATTCTTCAGGATCATAGGTATCTTCTACCACTTGTACATTCTGGTTCTCTAACTCATTGAACTCTTTCACAAATCTTTCTAATTCAGATTCACGACGATGATACTCATCAGCAGGGTAGATATTACTATTTGTATAATAAATAGTAATATCAAAGTACTGACATAACTCCTTAATTACATTAGAAGAACAAGGACCACAGCATGCATGAAGCAATAACTTTGGACGTCCTTCTAAATGTTTAAGAGTCTCCAACATCACTAAGCGATAATTCTGTTTCATTAGTGAATAAACATTGCATCACCAAATGAGAAGAAACGATACTTCTCATTTACTGCAATCTTATAGGCATTTAAGATATGTTCTCTACCTGCAAGAGCACTTACAAGCATCACTAATGTAGACTTAGGAAGATGGAAGTTTGTGATCAATGCATCAATACCAGTAAATGTATAACCAGGATAAATAAAGATATTGGTATTTTCATGAGTTGCTTTGAAACATCCATATTTAGAATGGTTGGCTTCTAGTGTACGACAAGAAGTAGTACCCACCGCAATAATACGTCTACCTTCTTTTTTAGCCTGATTTAATTTTTCAGCTACTTCTTCACTGATTTCATAATATTCACTATGCATATGATGTTCTAATACATTTTCTACCTTAACAGGTCTAAATGTACCTAAACCAACATGTAAAGTCACATCTAGGATTTCAACCCCTTTTTCTCTTACTTTCTGAAGTAATTCTTCAGTAAAATGTAAGCCTGCAGTAGGGGCAGCTGCACTACCTTCTACCTTTGCATAGACTGTCTGATAACGATCAGGGTCATTTAACTTTTCTTTAATATATGGTGGTAAAGGCATAATACCTAACTGATCAAGAATTTCATAGAAAATTCCATCATAAATCATCTTGAAGATACGAATACCTTCTTCTCTGATTTCAGTACATTGAGCCTTTAAACGCCCATCACCAAAAGTGATCACAGTACCAAGCTTTACAATCTTCGCATTACCTACTAAACATTCCCATAAATCATCATGAAGATCTTTTAATAAAAGAACTTCTACATGTCCACCAGTTTCTTCCTTAAGACCATAAAGACGTGCTGGAATAACCTTTGTATTATTTCTTACAAGCACATCACCAGGCTTTAGATAATCGAGAATATCATAGAAATGTTTATGTTCAACATCTCCTGTTTCTTTATCTAGAACCATTAAACGTGAAGTATCACGTTTCTTTAATGGTGTCTGTGCAATTAATTCTTCTGGAAGATCATAATCAAATAATTCAATATCCATAAAACTAAAACGCCCTTTCATAAACATCACGACCATACTGATCTAAGAATTCTTCCTTAAAATCAGCTAAACGGTCTTCTTGAATTGCTTTTCTAATATCTGCTGCAAGATCTAATAAGAATGCAACATTGTGAATAGATAATAAAGACTTACCAAAGATTTCATCACACTTGTGAAGATGTCTTAAATAAGCTCTTGTATAATTTCTACATGCATAACAATGACACTTATCATCAATAGGAGTAAAGTCACGTTTGTACTTTTCATTATTGATATTCATACGTCCGTGATGTGTCATAAGTGCACCATGTCTTGCGACACGTGTAGGAAGTACACAGTCAAACATATCAATACCTCTCATAGCACCTTCAATTAAATCAATAGGATTACCTACACCCATTAAATATCTAGGCTTATCTTCAGGTAACCACTTAACACTATCTTCAATCATTTTATACATGATTGGTTTAGGTTCGCCTACAGAAGTACCACCAATAGAATAACCAGGGAAATCCATATCAACTAAAGTCTTAGCACTTAGTTCACGTAAATCCGCAAACTCACCACCCTGGACAATACCAAATAAAGCCTGGTCTTCTCTCTTATGCGCGTCCTGACCTCTCTTAGCCCATCTTAATGTTCTTTCTACAGAGTTCTTCATATAATCATGAGTACATGGATAAGGTGCACATTCATCAAAACTCATAATAATATCAGCCCCTAGATCTTCCTGAATTGCGATAGACTTTTCAGGAGATAAGAATAACTTAGAACCATCCACAATACTCTTGAAGGTAACACCCTCTTCTTCAATCTTACGTGTCTTACCTAATGAGAATACCTGGAATCCTCCAGAGTCTGTAAGAATAGGCCCATCATAGTTCATGAACTGATGAAGCCCTCCTGCATCTCTTACAATATCACTTCCTGGTCTTAACCATAAATGATAAGTATTCGCAAGTACAACCTGAGAGCCCATTTCTTTAAGCTGTTCAGGAGAAATACCTTTTACTGTTGCCAGTGTTCCTACAGGCATGAACATAGGTGTTTCTACATCACCATGTGGTGTATGAAGAATCCCATATCTTGCGCCTGTCTGTTTACATACGTGTTTACATTCATACCAAAAATTTTTCATTTTATTACCTCGATAACCTTGGATATTATACGAAAAAATACGCATTAAATCAATAAAAAAGGGGAAAGCTCCCCTTTCTTAAGAATATTATTTGTGTTTTAGGTCATCCAGTTTTTTAAGGATTAGAAGACCAAAGATAATAATCAGTCCAATAATCACTAAGCCATAGGATCTAATGTTTGTATCATAAGGTGATATAATATACACTATTTGTTCGACACAAACTAAAGCAAAAAGTCGAGTTTGTCAACAATCTGAGACTGACAAAAAGTCAGTCTTAATATCTGTATATAATTAGATATAAGATCTTTGAGGATATACTTTTTTCCATTCAAAATCGCCATTTTTAGTAATATTAAAACTTATACCAATATTTGCGCCAGAACCACTTACACCAATACTTAAACCTGAAACATTAAATCTGTCATAAAAATGAACATAGGCTGCTCCATAATCCATTAGAGTATTTTTGCCATCAGCATCAGCGGTATATGTCATAGTGAATCTTTTAAAAATTCTTGCGTTCGCATCACATATTCCGAATTTGTAGGTTTGACCTGCTGATGAATTGTATTCTCCATAAGTATTACGCACTACAGAACCATCATACTGTGTAATCGCATTTGAAGAACTTTTTTTAACAAATCTGGATAAAGAACCTATCATACCAATTCCGATAGTATCTTGCTGTTTAAATAATGGTGTCCCTGTCCAACTGCCACTAAATGTTGCTGATGCATGTGTTCTATTATCTGAAGCAGTGTAATTAAATTTTTTTAATTTTAAGGTAGCAGATACAGTAGCTGATGCACGAGTAGCCATTTCATCACTTCCATCAAAATTTTTTATTGCATATATTTGTTCATCATTAAATGTCATTTCAGCTAACTCGTTAACAGAAAGTTATTCATAATTTATAAATATAATCATGATATTCTTTTCTTTTCTCTAGTATTTTAGTTACTTCCGGCGAATTGATTCTTGCACCTTTTGAATATGATTTTTCTAAAGAATTTACAATGGCACCATATTCACTTGTTTCATAATGTTGTTCCTTTACTGCTACAGTATTTAATAAATCTTCATCTTCTAATGCTGAAACTGGGGACATTGGAATTACAAACATGCACACAAATAATGATAATAAGATTTTAATAGATTTAGCTTTCATAAAATTCCCTCCATTCTTTTTAAATCTATTTTCTTACTTACATTTTACATTAATAACTATAGTATAAAAAGTCTATAATTTTCTATATTAATATATTATAATAAAATTATCGGTACTAAATATTTTTAACGGGAGGAAATAGTACAATGAAAAATAAAATGATTATCAAAATTATTGTCTCAATTCTTTTATCTTATCTAATGGTTTTTATTATTAATTCATTGCTTAGTAATACTTATTTGGCTCAACCAGAACTTAATCATGTTATTGTCCTTGATTATATTCTTGCTTGTTGCATTGTTATTATTGCGCTTATTATCATATTTGGTTTTTTAATCTTAAATAAGCATAAGTAATTCTAGAATTTAACTTATGTATTAAATGAAATCGCTCTTTTTAAGTAAAATGCTGCTTTAGATGATAATATTACGCAGTAAAAATATCACAATGATACTCATGATATGCTTCCTTAAGTAAAATAGGCAATGGTATTAAGATAAAGAAAACTAATACCTTCGTGTCATTAAGAAAGGGTGTTTGCTATAAAATGGCAGACACCTTTTCTATTACCGCTAAAAATCATTTGAAAACAACATGGTTTATGAGCTGCTCCTAAAGAACTATTACATAGTTCTAAAAAATACATTCCTAAAACAATAGTGCATAATAAATTATGTTAGGACGCTCTCTAATTTAGAGGCTTACGTGATTGATTTTTTATGACGCATTTAAATGATTTTTATGGTCTTTTGGGAATAGAATTAATGACTTTAGTTAAATACATGGAATGTGTGAAGTAGTACTATTTACTATACGTAATATCTAGTTTTATAATACGAAAAAAATCCAGGAAAATTATCCTGGATTAATCAAATGTGACATATTCGTTATCTAAAGGTTTAGCCCCTTCAATATGATCTACATCAAGAACACAGATATTCGCATTCATAGATGGATCATATTCAACATGTGTATGACCTTCTAATAGAAGCCATTCATTAGGTATGAATTTAGACGCATATTCACTTACACAAAGCATACCAATTAATGAAGTATCCTGTTCACAGCATACCATTGCATAACGACCAAGAATAAAACCATTAGGAATCACTTTATCACGACCTATGAATTTACCTTTGATCTTGATTGTCTTTTGATCATAACGTTCTGGATGTTCCATCGCATCATAACAGAAGATACCAAAATCATGATCAGCAACTTCTAAATGATCCTGTGTATAATCATATGGTAATTCATCATCCTGCATAGTATTTACAGAACCATCTTTATTTTCATAGATGATCTGACATACAGGATTCATTGCCTTGATGTTGTTTCTTAAAGTAGACTTCTTCATACCATCTTCAATACGGTTAAAGATGACTAAGTCACTCTTAGCACAATGTTGGAATAAGAGTGCACGCATGTTATTCACATAAAGCTGGAAAGTAGAGGCATTGATAGTAGTTAGAATCTGTACAACATCCCAGTTTTCAGGGAATGGTGATTCTACAAATTGATCTACATTCCACATACCATTAAATTCTACAAGAACCTGTGTAGGACGATATTTCTCCTTTAAATCCTTAAAGAAGTCGGCAGTCAAGTCTTCCTCATTCTCTACATAAACGATTTCACAGTTATGTTCCTTAATCGCTGCTTCATTATATTCTACTTCACCTTCTTCTGTCACAATAAGCACAGATGTCTCATAATCACAGAAGTCAGTATTAATAATAGTATCGTTGATAAATGTTGTTTTACCACTTTCTAAAAAGCCAGTAAATAGATAAATTCTTGTTTCTAAATTATCCATACATTAACCTTTCATTAAATCATAGATTTTATGTGCATCAAGCTTTTCACCAATCACACACATTCTTCCACCAACATCTGGTGTACATTCACGGATTTCATAATCACCACTTACAAAGTCAAACTCAAACCACTTACCATCAGTACCCTTCACAATACCCTTAGAACGAAGAATATGACCTAAAGATTCATCAGTACTTAAAGTCTTTAACTTATCATCAAGTTCTTCTTTAGTAAATGGATGGGCTGTTTCAATACCAATACTATTGAATACTTCATCTGCATCATGCATATCTTCTTCATCATAGTATAATGTGCTGTCTCCATCATGGTGATGATGTTCATGATCGTGATGATGACCACATTCACATTCATGGTCATGATCATGGTGATGATGATGTTCATGATGATGTCCATGAACACTTTCCTGATGTTCCTTTTCAGCCGCAATCAATGCCTTTTCTAAAGCATCCTTATGATTACTTGCTTCAAGAATCATTTCACCTGTAATCTGATCCCATGGAGTAGTAACAACTGGTGCATGAGGATTTAATTCTCTAATAATATCTAAACATTCCGCAATCTTTTCTTCAGACACATCCTGTGAACGGCTTAAGATTACACAGCTTGCTGCACCAATTTGGTTATTAAAGAACTCACCAAAGTTCTTATGATACATCTTACATTTCTTTGCATCTACTACAGTAAAGAAACGATCAAGTGTTAAATCAGCACCATGTACCTTCTGCACAGCCGCAATAATATCAGATAACTTACCAACACCTGTTGGTTCAATAATAATACGATCAGGATGATATGTATCTACAACTTCCTTTAAAGCTGTTTCAAAATCACCTGCAAGTGAACAACAAATACAACCCTGACTCAATTCATTGACAGTAATACCTGCATCACGCATAAAACCACCATCAATTCCAATTTCACCAAACTCATTTTCAATGAGTACTAACTTTTCATCTTTTAAAGATTCATTTAATAATTTTTTAATAAGTGTTGTTTTACCAGCACCTAAGAATCCAGAAATAATATCAACTTTTGCCATTTTATTGACTCCTTTCTTAACCATCTCACATTATATCATTTTTCTTAAAAAACGCTCAAAAAATGATAAAAAAGCTTATACAAACTTTTCAATAAACAATCCTATTCCATTAGAATCTCTATCTTTTGTGATATAGTCAGCTGCATCTTTCGCGTGAATAGAACCATTTTCCATCACAACACCAATACCTGCTTCTTTCAACATATCTATATCATTATCTTCATCACCAAAAGCCATACATTGAGATAAAGAAATATTATGAAGAGCTAAAGCTTCTTTTAAACCATTAGACTTAGACACATGAGGATCCATATATTCATATAAGAAACTAGTAGTCACTAAGGCAGACGCTTTATATTCTTTATTTTTAAATGATTTGGAACGTTCCACAATCTGTGGCATATAGCTTGGATCACAAATAATCATTAATTTACGATAAGGACGTGTTAAGAACGTATCAAAATCAACAACTCTATATTCAATCCCATCACCCTCAGCCATATCTCTAATATAGTCGTCATCCTTAGGTGCATATAGAATACCCTCATGACAGATTGTAAAGTTACAATCCATATCTTTGTAATGATTTATGATTTCTTTAATTAATTCAGGACTTAAAGTATGATTCTCTTGATATATATTAAGAATATAATCATCAATCTCAGAACCTCCAGAACCCACTACAAAATCAATACATCCTTCAATACCCCATGATTTTATATGATTTCTTACACTATCTGCATCTCTACCTGTACATATTCCAAATAATATTCCTTTACTTCTTGCTTTCTTAATAGATGAAACAGTTCTTTCATCTACAACCTGTTTACTAGTTAGTAATGTTCCATCGACATCACATACAATAGCACGTATATCCATATCTATTCCCCCGTCATTTTCTTATAGTACTCTGTCTTCTTTTCAATATTCTCTTCATAATGTCTCTTGAAATATGCTGTATAAAGAATATCTAATATAAATAATAGACTTAATCTTGTACTATAGGAAGATATTTTCTTATAGTGATTCTCCTTTGAACTTAAGAACAATTGATAATCACAATACTTGAATTCAGGATGATATTCAGTAGAAGAAATCAGTATAGTAGGGACATGATTCTTATGTAAAATAGAAGGAATCTTTTCTGATAACATCCCACGTCCATTAAAGGTAATGACTATTGCAAGGTGAGAAGAATCACTTGATGCAGCAAGTAATTGTGATTGATATTCTTCTGAAGGGACATTAACCTGTTTTCCTATCTCCAACATCTGAAAACTAAAATTCTTCGCAAAGAATAAATGACCTGCCGAAGTATAAATATCAATCTGTTGAGAAGAATCCATTAACTGCACAATACCCTGTAATGTATCTAAATCAAAGAGGTGACTTGTTTCTAGTATTGTTTGATTATAGTCTTCTTTTAATAATTCAATCATTTCATGATGTGTTTGATATTTCTTGATTGGATAATCAAAATCAAATGTCTCATCTATCTTTCTATATTCAGGTAATGAAGATGATAGTTTTACTTTTAAATCAGATAATCCTGATGTGTCGCATTTAGTTGCTAAGCGATATATAGAAGTCACAGAAACAAAACATGCTTCACTTATTTCCTGGGCAGACATATGAATTACTTTCTCAGGATTCTCTAGAATATATTCCGCAATAATCTTTTCACTTGATGTAAAGTCTGTCTTTGTTTGTAGTAGTGTATAGATGTTCATAGAAAACCTCCTAAAATATTTATAATATTTCTAT